>OFLW01000046.1_pt1 | contig 98204 bp, 81 predicted proteins | sample 1541061 | NCBI WGS metagenome assembly OFLW01 (sample SAMEA4413045, study PRJEB24355) | metagenome | biome: human; feature: gut; material: faeces | place: United Kingdom | collected 2010
TCAGTAGCTCAGTTGGTTAGAGTGCCGGCCTGTCACGCCGGAGGTCGAGGGTTCGAGCCCCTTCTGAGTCGCCACATTTTTGGCCCCTTGGTCAAGCGGTTAAGACACCACCCTTTCACGGTGGTAACAGGGGTTCGATTCCCCTAGGGGTCACCATTAACTCGATAAGCAATGCTTATCGAGTTTTTTTATTATAAATAAAATCACCTGCCATGTAGGTATTGGATAGGTGCTTATAGCACCAACAAGAGATTTCTATCTTTAAGAAATAGTTTTAAACTTAAAAATATATTTTGAGAAGTAATTAAAAGTATATTGAAAATAAATAGAGAGTTTAAATGAAGAAAATAAATCTATTTATTTGAAGCTTATAGACTTAGTGTAAGTTAAAAGTTTAGAGTTTATTATGACTGTTTAATTAGACCATTTTCTATGGGGGTATGTTCATATGAACCTTAGAGATGTAAGAAAATTTCTTTTTATTAATTTAAGAAAAACAACTTACTATAAAGGCGTATTAAAATTGATTTTAGATATATAAGAAGTAATTTTTAAGTTAAAATGAAAATAAGTTTTCAGTGAATTTCAGCTAAAAAGAAGATTTTTAAATGGATATAAGAAAATGAAATTATTTATCTTCTTAATTAAGCAATTATTATTCATTATGTACAATAAGTAATTATTATTCATTCTGTATAAACTGTGCACTAAAAGAATGAAGTTATGTATCTTCTTCATTTCAACCTTGTTAATAAAAGTATTTTTATGTAGAATATAATAACAAGGAATGTAGAAAAAAGATATTTTATTAATTCATAAAAGGGAAATTTATTATTAGCTCATTACTTTTTTAGTCTTACAATCTAGTGGAAAGTGTGAATTTCATTTTTTTATTAACTTATAAAGACTTATGCTTTTAATTAATATAGATAAGGAATAAAAATTGGTGATTTATAATAAGAAACCTTTAGAGAAATCCCAGCATAAATTTTAGGAATAAAAAAGTTTTATTGATTTATAACTAAGAGTAAAAGTTAAATAATATATGAAGAGGTTACCATAGATGAAGTACAACAGTGTTATTAGAAAAGCTATTTTTTTAAGAAGACCAAATAGATTTCAAGCTTATGTAATTTTAGATAATGAGGAGTTATTAGTTCATGTTCCTAACACTGGAAGATGTAGAGAAATTTTAAAAGAAGGATGTACAGTTCTTTTAAGAAAAGGAACTACTCCAAATAGAAAAACTCCTTATGATTTAATTGCAGCTTATAAGGGAGAGATTTTAATAAATATAGATTCTCAGATTCCTAATAAAGTTGTAGAAGAGGCATTAAAAAATAAAAAGATAGAAAAGTTAGTAGGCTTTAAAAATATAAGTAGAGAAAAAACTTTTGGAAATTCTAGATTTGATTTTAAGTTACAAGATGATAATGAAAATACATACTTTTTAGAAGTAAAAGGGGTAACTTTAGAGGAAAATGGAGAAACTAGATTTCCAGATGCTCCAACTGAAAGAGGAAAGAAGCACATATTAGAGCTGATTGAAATTAAAAAGTTAGGAATGGGTGCAGGAATAATTTTTTTAATACAGATAGATAATGTAAATAAGTTTTCTCCTAATGATGAAACAGATCCTAAGTTTGGAGAAGCATTAAGATTGGCTAAAAAAGAAGGGGTGGATATCTTTGCATATAATTGCAAAGTTACTGAAGAAGAAATTGAGTTACTTAATCCTGTAGAAATAGTGTTATAATTTAAATTTATAAAATTAAAAAGTAGAAGCCGAAATAGCATAAGTTAAGGCATCTATTATTATAAGTTTAGTTTATAGCGTTAAAAATATAAATATATGTGAAACATGAAATATTAAATATAAAGTTAATATTATGGGATTTAGTATTGAAAGTTATAGACTTAGTATTGAAAGTTAAATTTATAGAAAAATATTATAAGTATTTGAGAATATGAAAGGTGGTGAACTTTAGTTAGCTTAATTTATATATTACTATTCTTAGCTAAAATAGCGAATTTTTATAAGTTATAGATGGTGATTTTAAGAAATTACATAAGAAAATATATTTGCTTTAACTTAGAATCAGATAAATTTGAAATAATAGAAGGTAATATATTTGCTTTACTAAAGAAATTAATTATGGAATTTAAATATTGTCCGTTATGTGGTGAAAAATTAGAGTTAAAGAATAGCTGGGATGAGGGAATGATACCTTATTGTAGTAAAGATGATATGATGTTTTTTGATTTACCTAAGCCATGTATTGTTGTTGCTGTAATAAAAGGTGATGAGATAATTCTTTTAAAACAAAGTTATATATATGAAAATTCTAAAGTTCTTATATCTGGATATGTAGGTGTAGATGAATGTGCTGAGAAAACTGTTTATAGAGAAGTGAAAGAAGAAACAGGAATAACAGTTAAAGATATAAAATATTTAGGTAGTGATTTTGTACAAGGAAAAGAGTTACTTATGCTAACTTATTTAGCATATTATGAATCAGGAGAAATAGAGAAATCAACTGAGGTAGAAGGGGCTGCTTGGTACAATATAGAGGATGCTCTTTGTGAATTAAATGAGGATAGCATAGGAAAAAGAGTGGTAAAAAAAGTTTTAAAAGAAATAGGTTATGAAGGTACTAATGCATTTAGATGTGAAGGAAATAATTGTAATGTATAAATTTTTTTATTAATAATTTTAATTTACACTATTGCATTATTTGAGATTTTTTAGTAACATTATAAACAATAATTAATATAATAAAAGCATAAATAATTTGGAAATAGGACCAAAGTAGAGGTGCCGTAATTAAGAGTAGTCATAAGTAGCTGACAAGTGTTTTATGTATGATGAAAGGGATTATGGCCGAAGAGATATTAATGGTAATTAGTATTTCTGGGTATATGTATAATATGCATATAACTGTCACTTTGAAAAAAGTGGAGTGCTACAAGGTACGCTAAGTTGCGATTAAGGCAGCAAAGGTGTTCCTTTGCTGTTTTTTATTTATTGGAATTAAATGCCAGAAAAGTCGGTAGCTTTGCATACTTTTATACTCTGCCACTAAAAAGTTTGTGGAGGGAAAAGATATGAAATTATTTGGATCAATGAAAGTAGAAGGAAATGAGTTATATGTTGGAGGAGTAAAAGCAAGTGCTTTAAGCAAGGAATATGGAACTCCTTTATATGTTATTGATGAAGAATTAGTGAGAAGCAATTGTAGAAGATACTATAATGCTATGAAATGTGAAGAAAGAGGAAACAGAGTTACCTATGCAGGAAAGGCATTTATAAATATGTCCATGTGCAATTTAGTTAATGAAGAAAATTTATATTTAGATGTTGTTTCAGGTGGAGAGCTTTATACTGCTTATAAAGCAGGTTTCCCATTAGAAAGAATATATTTCCATGGTAACAATAAATCTGATTATGAAATAGATTTAGGAGTACGATTAGGAATTGGAAGATTTATAGTTGATAATATTCATGAATTAGAAGTGCTTAATTCTATAGCTCAAGAATATGGAAGAGTTCAAAAAGTTTATTTAAGAATAACTCCTGGAGTAGAGGCACATACCCATGAATATATAAAAACAGGTCAATTGGATTCAAAATTTGGATTTCCTGTAATTGGTGATACAGTTTATGACGCTATTAAAAGAGCAATGGAATTAGAGTATATAGAACTTAATGGATTACATTGTCATATAGGGTCTCAAATATTTGACTTAGAGCCTTTTGAGGATACAACAGAAATTATGCTAAACCTTATAAATGATATAAAAGAAAAATTAGGATATGAAATAAAAGAATTAGACTTAGGTGGAGGATTTGGCATATATTATACTGAAGGGGATAAGCCAAAAGAAATAGAAGAATATTGTTCAGTTATAATAAATAAAGCTGATGAAATATGCAGAAAGTTAAATATGAATGTTCCTATATTAAGTATAGAGCCAGGAAGAAGTATTGTTGGAAATGCAGGTTTAACTCTTTATACTGTAGGAGCTATAAAAGAAATTCCTAATATAAGAAAATATGTAAGTGTAGATGGTGGAATGAGTGACAATATAAGACCAGCCTTATACAGCGCAAATTATGAATCATTAATAGCTAACAGAGTTTTTGATAATTCTAAGGAGATAGTTACTGTGGCAGGAAAATGCTGTGAATCAGGAGATGTACTTTTAAATTCTATAGAAATGCCTAGAATGGAAACTGGAGATATATTAGCTATAATGTCTACAGGAGCATATGGACATTCAATGGCTAATAATTATAATAGAATTCCTAAGGCAGCAGTTGTAAGTGTAAGTAATGGAATTTCAAAAGTTATGTGTAAAAGAGAGACTTATGAAGATTTGCTTAGAAATGAATGTTTTTAATTGATATAAAAGTTGTATGGTAAAAAAACTATACAACTTTTTTTATTAAAAGTATTTAGAATAATGTATTAAAGTATATAATAAAAGTGAAGGATAATAATGAATATAGTAGAATATAATTTTTTTAGAATTATATAAATTTATTTAGTAAAATTAAGAATCAAAAATTATTTAATACATAGAGTATTTCAAAATATTACTATTTAAAAGTTGAAAATATTTAATAATGAAAGACATAAAAAAGACACAATAAGTTGATAAAATAATATTAAAATATTTATGAAACTTGAGGGGAAAAGTATGAATTAAAGTTTACAAAGTTATGGTAATTTATGATATACTTATACTTGATACTTTAAGATTATTAAAGGTAAAAAATTCTAAAATTATTGAGGAAGAATTTTAAATTGAGTTTAAATATTTCTCATACGAATATTCGGAGCAAGGAGTATAAAATGAAAAAAATAATAGTAGATAGAATAGAAGGACATTTTATTGTATGTGAAGATGAAAAAGAAAATATTTTAGAATTAAAAAAAGATGACGTAATAGGTGACGTAAAAGAGGGGGATGTTTTAGTTAAAGGCAAAGAGGGTAAGTTTTGCTTAGATAAAGCGCTTACAGAAAAAAGAAGAAAAGAAATAGAAGATTTGATGAAAGGTATGTGGGAATAGTAATGAGTTCTAGTAATACAAAGAATAAAGCATTCTTTTTAGATTGGATTATACCAATTTTAGCAGCTTTACTATTAGCTGCTTTGATTCATCAGTTTTTATTGTTTAAGATAAAAGTTCCTACAGGATCAATGATGCCTACAGTAGAGATTGGTGATCAATTATTTGTTACCAGAATATATAATCCTAATAATATCAAAAGAGGAGATATAGTCGTTTTTAATTCTGATGAATTAAAAGAACCACTTTTAAAACGTGTCATTGGATTACCAGGTGAACATGTTGAAATAAAAAGTGATGGATCAGTTTATATAAATGGAAATAAACTTGAAGAAGACTATGTAAAATATCAAGGTGGAAAAACTGATATGTCCTTTGATGTCCCAAGTGGAAAGTTTTTAATGTTAGGTGACAATAGAAATAATAGTGATGATGCTAGGTATTGGAGCAATCCTTATATAGATGGAAAAGACATAGAAGCAAAGGCACAGTTAACAGTATATCCTTTTGATAGAATAGGATTTGTAAAATAAACGTTAGAGAAGGAGGAATGATGTATGTTTAAAGATAAAAAAATGCTTAAATATATTGTCATATATAGTATTATAGCGTTTGGTATATTATTAACCTTTAATATGGTTAAAGATGAAATGCTATATGAAAAAGTAGATTATAGTACTTTCATGCAAATGTTAGATAAAAAGGAAGTTAAATCAGTAAACTTTTCAGGAAATCAAATTGAGATAACACCTTCAGATAGTAGTAATTTAAAAGGAAAAATCTTATATACAACTAATCCAGCAGTTGCTGGTATTACTCAACCAGATTTAATTAAAGATTTAACTGCAGCAGGAGTAGGATTCAATGTAACTAAACCAGAAAACTATCAACTTTTAGGTTTATTAATGTCATGGGTTTTCCCATTAATACTTATATTCTTTGTTGGTAGAATGATGTTCTCTAAAATGAATAATAAAATGGGTGGCGGAGTAATGTCATTTGGTAAAAATAATGCTAAGCTTTATGCTGAAAATGAGACTGGAATAACATTTAAAGATGTTGCAGGTCAAGATGAAGCTAAAGAATCCTTAGTAGAAATTGTAGACTTTTTACATGATACAAGCAAATATGTAGAAATAGGAGCTAAGCTTCCAAAGGGTGCTTTATTAGTAGGGCCTCCAGGAACAGGTAAAACTTTACTTGCTAAGGCTGTTGCAGGAGAAGCAAAAGTACCATTTTTCTCAATGTCAGGTTCAGATTTCGTTGAGATGTTTGTAGGTATGGGAGCTGCGAGAGTAAGAGATTTATTCAAGCAAGCAGAAGAAAAAGCTCCATGTATAGTTTTCATAGATGAGATTGACGCTATTGGTAAGAGCAGAGATGGTGCTATTCAAGGAAATGATGAAAGAGAACAAACTCTTAACCAATTATTAACTGAGATGGATGGTTTCGATTCTTCAAAAGGAGTTGTTATTTTAGCAGCTACAAATAGACCAGAGGTTTTAGATAAAGCTTTATTAAGACCAGGTAGATTTGATAGAAGAATAATTGTTGATAGACCAGATTTAATAGGTAGAGAGGAAATATTAAAGGTTCACTCTAGAGATGTTAAATTATCAGATGATGTATCCTTAGAAGAAATAGCAAAATCTACTCCAGGTGCTGTTGGGGCAGACTTAGCAAACATAGTTAATGAAGCTGCTTTAAGAGCTGTAAAACATGGTAGAAAGTTTGTAATTCAAGAAGACTTAGACGAAGCTGTTGAAGTTATAATAGCAGGCCAAGAAAAGAGAGATAGAATACTTTCACCAAAAGAAAAGAAAATAGTTGCATATCATGAAGTAGGTCACGCATTAGTTGCAGCTTTATTAAATAATACTGATCCAGTTCATAAGATAACAATAGTTCCTAGAACAATGGGAGCTTTAGGATATACAATGCAACTTCCGGAGGAAGAAAAATACTTAGTATCTAAGGAAGAAATGATAGATCAAATATCAGTTATGCTTGGTGGTAGAGCAGCAGAGGAAGTAGTATTTAATAGTATAACTACTGGTGCATCAAATGATATTGAAAGAGCTACTCAATCAGCTAGAAATATGATAACTATTTATGGTATGAGTGAGAGATTTGATATGATGGCTTTAGAGGCTATGAGTAATAGATACTTAGATGGAAGACCAGTTAGAAACTGTTCAGAAACTACTGCTGCCATAGCTGATGAAGAAGTTTTACAAGTTATTAAGAGAGCTCATGAAAAATCAATTAAGATTTTAATTGAAAATAGAGAGTTATTAGATGAGATAACAGGTGTTCTTTTAGATAAAGAAACTATCATGGGTGATGAATTCATGGAAATAGTTTATGGTAAATATCCAGAAAAGAGAGAAGCTGATGAAAAGGCTAAGAAGGAAATTCAAAGTCTAAGAGAGCAAGCTTTAGCTAAGAGAAAAGAAAAAGAAGAAGCAATAAAAAAAGCTAGAGAAGAAGCATTAAGATTAGAAGAAGAGCAAAGAAAACAAGCTGAATTAAAAGCTATGATCGAAGCTCAAGAAGAGGCTGCAAGATTAGCAAGAGCTAATAATGAAGCTAACAATGATGCTTTAGATTCATCTAAAGAAAATGAAGAAGTTAAATCTAATGTTAGTGATGGAGCTACAGAAGAAAAGAAAGATGATAGCTCTACAAATAATAAAGTTGATGGTGAATAGAAATAAAATTCATAAAAATATAGAAAAAAAGATATTTTCTATTTCACTTTTAGTATTAGTTTAAAATAATATACACTATAATTTTATAAGATGATAAAATGTGCATGAAGTTAAAAATGCTTCATGCACTTTTTGACTTTTCATTTGTATTTTTATTGAGAGGAAAGTTAATGTTATAATTGGGTATAATGTAATAGAGAAAGTAAGAAAGGAAGATTCTAATGACTGATAAAAAAGATATAGAATTTTTAGTTGAAGAGAAAAAATTAGAGGAAGTTTCTAATATATTAAATGAAGAAATGCTTTCATATATAAATAAAAGAAAATTTGTAACACAATATATATTAGATTATAGAAAAAATGCCGTTGAAGAATATAAAGATGATGAAGATAAATTAATAGAGTACTTTGACCATGAAAGATATGTAAAAGAACAAGCCTTTACTACAATAGATAAAAAATTAAAGGAATTAACAATCTTAAAGGAATCACCTTACTTTGGAAGAGTGACTTTTAATGATTTAGAGTTTGATCAAAAGGATACTTTATATGTTGGTAGATTTGGAGTAACTCCAGAAGGAAGTTATGAGCCTGTAATAGTAGATTGGAGAGCTCCTGTGGCTTCACTTTTTTATCATGGTAGTTTAGGGGAAGCAAGTTATACATCACCAGATGGACCTATAAAATGTGATATAGAAGGTAGAAGACAGATTATAGTTAAAAAGGGAGAATTAAAAGGAGTTTTTGATTCAGCCATAGATGTAAAAGATGATATTTTACAAATGGTTTTAAGTAATAATAGTTCTGATAAGCTTAAAGATGTAATAATGACAATCCAACAAGAGCAAGATGAAATCATAAGAAAAGAGAGAACTTCTAATATAGTTGTAAATGGGGTAGCAGGTAGTGGTAAAACTACAATAGCTCTTCATAGAGTGGCATACCTTTTATATAACTATAGAAAAGAATTAGAAGATAAAGTTCTTATCTTAGGACCAAATGGTATATTTATGGAGTATATTTCACAAGTATTACCTAGTCTTGGGGAAGTAGGAGTAAAACAGGAGACTTTTGCTAGTTTTGCTTTAAAAGAAATGGATAGTGAATTATACATAATGAGTTTTGATAAGTATTTAGAAAAAATACTTTCAAAGGATAAAGAGTTTATAGAGGATGCTAAATATAAAAATTCATATGAGATAATCAAAGATTTAGATAACCTAGTAAAAGAAATGGATAAGGATTATTTCAATGTTGAGGATGTAAAATACTTTGGTGATTTAGTTATTTCAAAAGAAGAAATAGAAGAAATGTTTAATAAACATTATGAGTATATGCCTTTATTCAGAAGAAGTGAAAAAATTAAGAGAATAATATTATCTAAGATAAAGGATAAGAGAGACGAAAAAGTTTGGGAGCTTAATGAAGAAATAAGAAAAGAAAAGGAAAAGTTAACTCCTGAAGAACTTTTAATTGAGGAAAATAACTTAGAATTTAGAAGAAAATTAAGAATAAGAGAAATTGTTAAGGAAGTAATGGATTCAAGAGCTAAGTTAGATAGCTGGATTTCAAGAGAAGATGTTTTAGATATCTATGACAGATTCAATGGAAATAAAAAAGAATACACAATAAATGATTTAGCACCAATATTATACTTAGCAATAAAATTAGAAGGTAAAAAAGCAACAAAAGATTATAGACATGTGGTTATAGATGAAGCTCAAGATTATTCACCACTTCAATTTAAAGTTGTAAGAGAATTAACAGGAACTAAGTATTTTACTGTTGTGGGAGATGTAAATCAAAGACTTATTAAATATTCAGACTTAGCTCCTATGATGGAACTAGAAAAAATATTTGATGATGTAAATCCAGAGATTTATAACCTAAATAAAAGTTATAGAAGTACTTATGAAATAATGGAATATGCAAATAAATATCTTGATGAAGATAGAATAATTCCTATAGTTAGACATGGTAAACCAGTTGAAGAAATTGAATTCCATAATAATGAGGAACTTTCAGAAAGCATTATTGAATCTTTAAAAGAATTTTCAAATGAAGGCTTAGAAAGTATTGCTATTATAACAAGAGATAAAGAAGAGTTAGAAAAGGTGTATAATCTTATAAGCAATAAAGTGCATTTAGTTAAGTTTGATAACGAAGATGTATTATATAAAGGTGGAAATGTTATAATACCATCTTATTTTGCAAAGGGATTAGAATTTGATGGAGTTATTATTGTAGATAATGGATCATCAAAGGATGAAAATGAAGATTTAATAAAATATATAATGAGTACTAGAGCTCTTCATAGATTAAAAGAAATACAATTTAAATAATTTTAATTTTTAAAAGGATTTTATAAAAATAGATTTTAATAAAAGTTACAAACATATTTTGAGAATTTCTAAATTAGATAGTCTCATTATACTCTTTGTAACTTTTATTATTAAATTTTTATAGAATCCTTTTTATTTTACTAAAGGAGATTAAGTTTTATTGCTGTATAAAATTTGTTTAACATAAGAATAAAATGTATAAAAACACAAAAAGAACGTATATTATTAAATAATAAATTTAAAAATAAAGTGCATTAAAATTAATTAAATAATTAATGAATATGTTTACTGGTTAAGTATATAGTTATAATATGCTTGTTAAAAATAGTTTTATATTAAAAAATATCCTTTGCAATATATTTGTTTTTAAAAAATATATTGCATTTTTATTCATATATAATGTATAATTATTCAAGAAGAGAGCAATAAGCGAATAAATATTAGGGGGAATATATATATGAAAAAGAATATATTTAAGAAGATGTTGTCAGTGGCTATTATTGGAGGATTGACTTTAAGTTTAGCAGGATGTGGGGCAAAAACTGCTAAAGAAAATGGAGTAAATGATAAGGTAGCCAAGATAAAAGAAAGTGGAAAATTAGTAGTAGGTCTTAGTGCTGATTATGCACCTTATGAATTCCATATAATGAAAGATGGAAAGGACCAAATCGTTGGGCTGGATATAGATATTGCAAAAGAGGTTGCTAAAAATCTTGGGGTTGATTTAGAAATTAAAGAGATGGAATTTGGGGCTATAATTCAATCTGTTAAAAATGGAATGATCGATATGGGGATTTCAGGAATAACTCCTGATGAGAAAAGAAAAGAAGCAGTAGATTTTTCAGATATTTATTATGAAGCAGAGCAAGGAATATTAATAAATAAAGATAATAAAGAATCTATAAAAGGAATTGGGGATTTAAAAGGAAAAAAAGTTGGTGCTCAAATGGGGTCTATTCAAGCAGAGATAGCTAATGGAATAGAAGGAGCAGATGTTAAGCTTTTAGATAATGTAAATACTTTAATTTTAGAATTAAAAACTGGTAAGTTAGATGCTGTAATTACTGAACTTCCTGTTGCTAAAATAGCTTCAGAAGTTAATTCAGAGTTAGCTGTTGCAGATGAGGTGATTAAAAACTCAGAGGGTGGTTCAGCTATAGCAATACAAAAAGGAAATAAAGGCTTAGTTGATGAAGTGAATTCTACAATTAAAGAGTTAAAAGAAAATGGAAAGATAGATAAATTTACAAATGATGCTATTGAATTAGTTCCATATCAAAAGAAAGAAGAATAAAATTAATTTTAATAATTAGGGGGCAATATCATGGGGGGATTAGACTTCAGTTTTTTAAAAGAGTATTTTCCAGTGTTTTTGGAAGGTGCTAAATGGACATTAATAATTTCAGCAATAACAGTTGTTTTAGGAGCTTTATTAGGAACAATTTTATGCTTTATGAAACGTTCTAAATTTTCAATATTTAAAGTTAAAATTTTAAGGGTTATTTCTACTGCTTATGTAGAAGTCATAAGAGGAACACCTCTTTTATTACAAATATATATAGTTTATTTTGGATTACCTTCTTTTGGAATCCAATTAGAGGTTTTACCTTCATGTATTATTGCTATTTCCTTAAATTCAGCGGCTTATGTTTCAGAAATAATAAGAGCTGGTATAGATGCTGTTGATAAGGGACAATTAGAAGCGGCTAGAAGTTTAGGTATGACAGAAGGAATGGCTATGAGACTTATAATACTTCCTCAAGCTATAAAAAATATACTTCCTGCTATAGGAAATGAGTTTGTTGCTATAATAAAGGAATCATCTATGGCATCTACAATAGGAGTAGCAGAACTTATGTATTCATCAAAAATAGTTACAGGGGCTACTTATAAAGGTTTTGAACCACTTATTGTTATAGCAATGTTTTATTTTGTTATGACCTTTAGTTTAGGAAGAGCTATGTCTTATGTAGAAAAGAGGTTGAGTAAATCATGATAAATGTTAGAAATTTATATAAAAGTTTTGGTAAAAATGATGTTTTGAAAGATATAAATGAAACAATAAAAAAGGGAGAAGTAGTAGTTATAATAGGCCCTTCAGGATCAGGAAAAAGTACATTTTTAAGATGTTTAAATTTATTAGAAGAACCTACTTCAGGAGTAATTAATTTTGAAGGTGAAGATATAACAGATAAAAAGGTTGATATAAATAAAATAAGAGAAAAGATGGGGATGGTTTTTCAGCAATTTAACCTTTTCCATCATAAAACAGTTATGGAGAATTTAACAATAGGACCAACAAAGATAAAAAAGATTTCTAATGATGAAGCTATAAAAAAGGGAAGTGAATTATTAGAAAAAGTAGGTCTTTTAGATAAAAAGAATGTTTATCCAAATTCTCTTTCAGGAGGGCAAAAACAGAGAATAGCTATAGCAAGAGCTTTAGCTATGGAACCAGATGTTATGCTTTTTGATGAGCCAACATCTGCTTTGGACCCTGAAATGGTAGGAGAGGTTTTAAATGTTATGAAATCTTTAGCTAGTGATGGAATGACCATGGTTGTAGTAACCCACGAAATGGGATTTGCAAAGGAAGTTGGAGATAGAATATTATTTATGGATGATGGAAGAATAATTGAAGAAGGTACTCCAGAGGAGATATTTCAAAATCCTAAAAATTCAAGAACTAAAGATTTCCTATCAAAAGTTTTATAAAATGCTTTTAAGAGATTAAACTTTAATAGATTTAGTCTTTTAAATAAATTAATTAGTACAAAAAGAGGATGTAAAGATAAAAATCTTTATGTCCTCTTTTGTATTTTTAAATAAAATTTGCTTGTTGCAAAAACCTTAATTATTTTTTAATGAAAATTTTATTGCAAATGTTATAATAGTTAGAGTAATAACTAAAAAATATAGATAGTGAGGAAGTTTTATGAAGGAAAAAGTAAAAAGCTTTTTAAAGTGTAACTGGGTTTTTATATTTTTAGTAGTTGTTCTACAAGTAAAATCCATGATGCTTTTATCAATGCTTAGAACACCTGGATCAGCAAGTATGAACTTTGGAATAATGTACTTTACACCTCCTGCTATATGGGCGCATATAGCAATAGTTACATTAATTGCAAGCTTTGTTTATCTATTTAAGGGTAAAGGAAGAATGTGGGCAGCTATAGTTATTGATATTTTAGTAACAATTTTATTTATAGCTGATATTTGGTATTACAGAGTTAATGGTACTTTTTTATCAATAAGACATATAATTGAACCAGGAATATTTAATCCTATAGGAAAGAGCTTATTTAATTTTAAACCAATAGATTTACTCTTCTTATTAGATTTTGTAATACTATTTTTAGTTTATAAGTTTACAGGATTAAAAAACGTAAAATATAAGAGTAGTTTAAAAACAAGGTTAATAGCATTTATAAGTGTATTTGGAATAAGTGCAATAGTAATTGGGTTTGGACATTATTATCTTGATATAGCTAAGAAGTCTGATAAAGTATTATTTAGAATTGCTTGGGCTCCATTTCAAACCTTTAGTGATATAAGTCCATTAGGATATCATGGATATGATATTTATTATTATACTAATAAAGAAATGACTTTAACTGATTCTCAAAAAAATGAAATTAAAACTTGGTTTGATGAAAATAAAGAAGATTTATCAGATAATAAGTATAAAGGTATGCTTGAGGGTAAAAATCTTATTGCGTTGCAAGTTGAGTCTCTTGAAAATTTTGTTATAGGTCAGAAAGTTTACGGTCAAGAGATTACTCCAAACATAAATAAACTTTTAAAAAATAGTTTATATTTTGATAATATAAAAGAGCAAAATAATTCAGGGATAAGTTCAGACTGTGATTTAATGGTTAATACATCAATGTTACCAGTAAGAAATGGAAGTACATTTTTTGGATATCCATGGACAGAATATAATACTCTTCAAGATTTATTAAATAGCAAAGGGTATAATACAATATCAACTCATCCAGAGGTACCAGGAAATTGGAACTGGGCAGAAGCTCATAAATCATTTAAGGCAGATAAAATATGGGATGCATCTCAATTTGATCAAAGTGAAGTAATTGGTCTTGGAATGTCAGATGAATCTTATTTAAAACAAATTGGTGATAAGTTAAAGAATGAAAAGCAACCTTTCTATACATTCTTAGTTACTTTAACAAGTCATGGACCATTTGAAGTGCCTGAGGATAAACAATATTTAAATTTACCACAAGATTTAAATGAAAATATGCTAGGTGCATACTTCCAAAGTGTTAGGTATACAGATGAAGCTATTGGAAAATTCATAAATCAATTAAAAGAAGAGGGACTTTTAGATAATACTGTGATAATGCTTTATGGAGATCATTGTGGAGTACATAAATTCTATGAAGATGATATTAAAGACTCACCATTAGAAGGTGATTGGTGGAAAGATAATGAAAAAGAAATTCCATTTATGATATATAATCCAAGTATTCAAGGAGAAACTATATCAAAAGAAGGCGGACAAATAGATTTCTTACCAACAATAGCATACCTTTTAGGATTTAATAGAGATGCATTTGATAGTACAGCAATGGGAAGAGTTTTAGTAAACACTAATAGAAATGCAATTATATTAAATGATGGAGAAATAGTTGGAAATCCAACACCAAAAGAAAAAGCTCATTTAGAAAAATCATTTAATATTGCTGATATGGTTATACAAGGAAATTATTTTAAGAATAATTAATTTAAGAAACTACTAATTTGAATTATTTCTAATTAGTAGTTTTTTAGTGTTAATTAATTAAATTATTTAGTTATAAATGAATAACTATGATATAATATTAATCGTTGAAAAACTTGGAAATTTTATTGATGGAGGTTTATTATGGAGAAAAAAGAAAATAATTGTGAAAAATTGAATAATAAAGTTAAAAAAAGCTTTATTATTAATTTATTAAAATTAATGAGACCAAAGCAATGGATAAAAAACTTCTTTGTTTTTGGAGCATTAATATTTTCCTATAGTTTTTTAAATTTAAATAAAACTATAGCTGCTTTAATAGCGTTTATATTATTTTGTTTAATATCATCAACAGTTTATATAATGAATGATATTTTAGATGTTGAAAAGGACAGAGTGCATCCTAAAAAAAGATTTAGACCAATTGCAAGTGGTGCTATTTCAATTAAACAGGCTAGTGTTGCTCTAGTAGTTTTATTAGCTATTAGTATGATTAGTTCTTTTATGATAAATAAAGGTCTATTTTTTATACTAGTATTATATTTTATAAATAATATTTTTTATTCATTTAAAATAAAAAATATTGTAATTTTAGATGTTATTTCTATAGCAGTAGGGTTCATATTAAGAGTTATAGCTGGAGGAGTAGCGATTGATGTTTCATTATCAGGATGGATTTTATTATGTACATTTTTTATATCATTATTTTTAGGTTTTGAAAAAAGAAGAAATGAAATAATAAAATTAGAAGGAAAAGCTAATGAACATAGAAAAATATTAGATGATTATTCAGATGAATTATTAAAGCAGTTTTCAGATATTACTTTAACTTGTACTGTAATAAGTTATGCTATGTATACTTTTGTAGCTTATGAAAATGCATATATGATGATAACTAATATATTTGTTGTATATGGATTATTCAGATATAAATATTTAAGTATGAAAAAGGGGCAAGGTGGAAGTCCTACTGAAACTGTAATGACAGATAAAAGTATTATTATAGATGTTATTTTATGGGTAATAACTAGTGTGGTTATACTTTTATATTTAATCTAAGTTTTGGGAGGAAATATAATTGGAAAAGATACAGAATAATAAGGTTGCATATTATTCAATAATAGTTTCATTTATGCTTTTAATATTTATAGGGAGTATATTTATAGGAAGTAGTTTATTATTTATATTTAAAATTTCAATAAATAAACTAAATATATTAATATTCCCTTTAATATCTATTTTAATTTCTAGATATTTATTAATTAAAGATAAGGAAAATATATCGTGGAAATTTTTAATATTAACTTTAGTATTATTTTATTTGTTATTAATTATATTAGGAGTTTTAAATAATTGGATTTGGGATTATAGTTATGATTCTTTAGCATATCATCAAGAAGGTGTTATAAGATTAAAAGATGGATGGAATCCTTTTTATGAATCAAGTGCTAATGTAAACATATGGGTTAAACATTATACAAAGGCACCTTGGATTTTTGCAGCTAATATCTATAAAATAACAGGAAGAATAGAAAGTGCAAAGTTATTAACATCTTTATTACCTATAATATTATTAATTTTAAGTTTTGGATTTTTTTATTTAATAACTAATAAGAGAATAAAATTATCTATTTTAGCAAGTATAGTTATGGCGATGAGTCCAATAAATATAGCACAAGTATTTACATATTACGTAGATTCAGAGTTAGGAATATATATAATTATTTTATTAATAACTCTCATATTAATTCTATTTTTTAAAGATTTGGTGTATTTTAAATATTTTGCATTAGTAAATATAGCTACTTTTTTAGTAAATATAAAGTTTACTGGATTAGCTTATGCTGGTGTTATATTAGGTGCTTTTGTTTTATGTAATTTTATATACAACAATAAAAAATATAATATAAAATTAATAACTTTTTTAATATTTAGCTTTATATTTTCAGTTTGTATTATTGGATTTAATCCTTATGTAACTAATACTATAAATAATGGCAATCCATTATATCCATTAGCTGGTAAGGATAAAATTGATATAATGACACCTAATACTCCAGCTAGCTTTAGATATGATGGTCAATTTGAAAAATTAATAAAATCATTATTAGCTATGCCTACTCAAGAAAATAATAAAGGATATGTGGCTAACTCTTTTAAAGAGCTTTTAAGTGTACAAGATGGTACTATAGAATTATATGCAACAACCGATGCAAGGTTAAGGGGCTTTGGAATATACTCTATAATAATAATTCCAATAACAGGAATAGTATTATTATATATTTTAATAAGTTGTAAAAATAAAAAAATAAGAGTATGTAGTTTAATTTTTCTTGTTAGCATATTATCAGCGATTATTTATTGTGGAGAATTTTGGTGGGCCAGATATGTTGCTTTTATTTGGGCATTTCCTGTATTATTAGGCGTTTTAATGTGTCAAAGAAAATGTAAATTTGAGAAGTTTATAGGTTGGTTATTATTGATTTTAATGTTGGTAAATTCAACAATAACTCTTCCTGGAATAATCAAAAAAAGATTATCATGGTCAGTAGGAATGAAAAATCAAGTTATAAATCAACAAGTAATGAAGATTCATAGAGATAATTTCACATTTTCATTTATAAATAAAGCTAATGAATTTAATAAGAAATATGAATTATTCGATTAATATAAGTTTAGTGAGGGATTTATGAGGAAAATAAAAATTGCTTTGTTTGACATTGATAAAACAATAATAGATGGAGATTCGATGTTTGATTTATTAATGTATACAATAAAGAAATATCCAAAAGCAGCAATAAGATTACCTATATTATTTGTAAGGTTAGTGTTATACAAATTAAAATTAATAGATACTAAAAAAGCTAAAGAAAGCATGTTTTATACATTAAATTATTTAGAAGATGATGATTTAAAATGTTTTTATGAAAATATTTTAAAAAAGAAAATATTTAATGATGCCATAGAAGAAATTAAAAAATTGAAAAAAGAAGGTTATCATATATTATTAGTTTCTGCATCACCAGAGTGTTACTTAAAATTTTTTGAAGTTGAGGAGTATGTGGACGGAGTAATAGGAACTAAATTAAGAAGAACAAATAATAGATATATAAACATAATTGAAGGTATTAACTGTAAGGGTGAAGAGAAAGTTGTTAGAATAGAAGAATATCTTAAAGAAAGAAATTTAATAATAGATAAAAATAACTCAGTAGCTTATTCAGATTCATTATCTGATATACCTATGTTTAATTTAGTTGAAAAAGCATATTTGATAAATTATAAAAAGAAAAATTTGGATTATGAAATATTAAGATGGAAGTAGGAAAATAGAGTGAATAATAAAAATCTTTTAAAAGGTATAATTTTAATTATAATATCTGCTTTATGTACATCTTTTGGACAATTATTTTGGAAAGTTGGTGTTAATGGCAATTTATTTTTAATAATATTTGGATTTATTCTGTATGGATTGGGAGCACTAACTATGATAATTGCTTTTAAATTTGGAGAGTTATCAATACTACATCCTCTTATGTGTATAGGATATATATTTGCATTAATAAATGGATTTTTATTTTTAAATGAAAGAATAGAACTTATACAGTTTATTGGTATTATTGTTATTATAGTTGGCGTTGTATTTATAGCAAGGGGGGGAGAAAATGAATAAGATATATTTATTATTCCCTGTTATGACTTTGTTAGGAGCACTTGGAGGATTCTTTTTTAAAAAAGGAGCAGAAAATCTTAATGGAATATTATCATTAATACTAAACTGGAAGGTTTATGTTGGTGGAATATTTTATGTAAGTGCAGCTCTTCTAAATATTGTAGTATTGAAGTTTTTGCCATATAGTATTGTATTGCCATTAACAGGTATCACTTATATATGGACAATGATTATATCTAAATTAGCTTTAGGTGAAAAAATTACAAAAAATAAGATTATAGGGACTATTTTTATAATATTAGGATCAGTTCTTATAGCTATGTAGTGAGTGTGCTTTAAAGGGGGAAGGTAATTGGAAAAGTTAAAGAGAACACTTAAGTATATATTTTTAAATAAATATGTAGATTTTTTATTAATTACCATATTAATTTTTTATAAAAGCTTGATATTTACATTAATATGGAATACGCCAGGATCTAATAGCATATATTGGGCTAATATGTATCCATATTTGTGGAACTTTTTAGCTTTAGTATTTTTTTCAGTAATTTTGGGAAGCGTAAGTTTTTTATTTAAGTTAAAAGGAAAATGTATATATACTATTATTATTGATGTGATTTTAAGTTTTCTATTTTTAGGAGATCTTATGTATTTTAGAACATATAGGAATTTTTTATCTATAAGGTATATATTTCATCCAGAGATGTTTAATCCGTTAGATAAATATGTATTTAATTTTCAAAAAGTAGATGTTCTATTATTTATTGACTTAATAATAATAGTTCCTTTCCTAATATGGGTTATTAAAAAAGCTCATAATAATAGTAAACAAAGGGGATTTATTGGGTTCATAGTATCAATTATTATTAGTGTTTCTATATTATTCGTAGGGCATTATAAAGTAGATGTTCAAGATATTACTAAAGGTGATAGATTTATGTTTTTTAAAGGATTTGTTCCTGATTTTACATTAACATCTTTAGGACCAGTAGGTATGCACTACTATGACATTTATAAATATTTTACAAGTAATATAAAGTTAACTGATGAAGAAAATAAAGAAATTGCCCAGTGGCTTAAGGATAATAGAGAAGATATACCTGATAATGAATATAAGGGAATTCTTAAGGGGAAAAATATAATAGTTATTCAGTGGGAATCATTAGAAGAGTTTATAGTTAATTCTAAAGTAGATGGTCAAGAGATTACACCTAATATGAATAAATTATTAAAACATGCATTGTTTTTTGATAATATATTTGAACAAAATAATAAAGGAACAACATCTGATGGGGAATTAATGGCAAATGCTTCTCTGTGGCCAACTAGAAAAGATTCATATTTTATAGAATATTCTTTAAATACTACTAAAAGTATTCAAAAATATTTAAAACAAGAGGGATATAATACAATATCTACACATGGAGAATTAGCTGGTAACTGGAATTGGCTAGAAAATCATATTAGTTTTGGTGCAGATAAAACTTGGGATATAGATCAATATGATAAAAGTAATACCATGTATTTAGGATTATACGATAGAGAAATGTTTAATGGAGTTTATGATAAACTTAAGAATGTAAAAAGTCCTTATTATCTTTTTATGACAACATTAACAAGTCATGGTCCATTTGAAATTCCTATGGAGTATAGAATGTTAAAATTACCAGAAGAGATTGTCAACACTCCTTTAGGCAATTACTTCCAAAGTTTAAGATATACTGATGAACAATTAGGAAATTTTATTAATAAGTTAGAGAAGTCAGGAATGCTAAAAAATACTGCAATAGTAATATATGGGGATCATGCAGGGGTTAATAAGTATTATAAATCACAGCTTGCTAATTTAAAGTTTGAGAATAGATGGTGGTATCAAGATGATTTAAAAGTTCCACTTATAATTTATGATAAGAGCTTAACAGAAAAAACTATAAGTACACATGGTGGATTAGTAGATGTAATGCCAACGTTATTATACCTTATGGGAAATGATAGAAGTACTTTTGATAAAAGTGCAATGGGACGTGTTTTAGTAAATACTAAAGAAGATGCTACAATGACAACGGATGGAACAATAAAAGGAAATCCAAGTGAAAAATTTAAAACTCATTTAGAAAATGGATATAAAATAAATGATTTAATAATAAAAGGTAATTATTTTAAAAATCACTAATAATTTCATATTTTGATTTGTATAGTAGTATTAAAATTTATATTAAAAAGGTCACAAAAATGTGACCTTTTTAATATTTATAATTATTTTAATAAAGTTTTATATTTGTATATATACTATAAATAAGTTTGTTTTACTAAATTGAACATTTGATTTTGCATAAAAATATTATTTATAAAAGTAACTAAAGTTATAATTGCTAATATTATAGTAACAAATTTCAATATTTTTTTATTTTCTAATTTTTTAAATAAAAATCCTAAGTACATTGGTACAACAAAAATATAATGTCCTGCATACAAATACATATCATACTCAAATACAGCTAGGCCAAAGCCTTTTATTATATGTATAAAGAATGCAACTATAAGAAAAGATGATAAAGTCCACATTTCTCTATTTTTAATATTATATATAATTGACATTATTATTAAAATTAATAAAATAACTGTAATTAATTTTAAGTATATTGGGAATTTTATCCCTATGTTAGTTACTATAGCTTGTAACTCTGGCATTACTCTTAATGGAGCTGTTATTATTGGAGCTGTAAACATTAGATATATTATTTTCCAATTCGCTTTTAAGTTAAATGGCATGGAATAGTTTAACCCACCATTATTAACTGAGTTAAAAATATTATCTGTAAAATTTGACTTAAATAATAATTGTTGAATAATACCTAATACAATTATAATTCCTAAAGCTATTATAATTGATTGAATAATCTTTTTTATCCAAGTCTTTGTTTCTTTTTCTGATTTATTTATTATTATAGCTAAAGCATATGAAGCAACGTTGCTTACAGTAACTGAAAAATTCAATACTCCTAATATAGCATGTCCTATAATTCCGTAATTTTTTGATATTTTGCAATATTGCATATAAACAAGAGAAATTATTAAAATATTTTGTGCATATATGTATGAATCAGGAACTAAAGCAGAATTGATTGAATATGAAAAAAATCCGAAGAATATACTTAGTAGCAATGCTAAAGATTTTTTTATTTTTAAATTACTACAATATATGTATATTAAAACAACATTTATTGAGTTTATAAGTGATTGAATTAATAAAATTACATATAATCCATATTTACTTATTTTAAATGGAGCTATAATTAATTGAATAAAACAAAATAATGGATGCATAAAATTAGTTGAGGTTAAATCTCCTAATTGAGAGGGATCCATATTAAATATATTAAATTTAAAATAAGAGTAATTAAAGGGACTGACTTTTATATTTTCTGTGACTAATAAATTTATGAATCTTAAATTTATTAGGAAATAAAAAAGACTAAAACTAAAGATGATTACAATAGCAAGTTTAAGACTAATACTTTTAGCTATGTATTTTTTAAAATTATTCATTTTTTCTCCTTTCTTTTTGGGTATATTTTCCTCGTCTATAATATCATATTGATTATTTTTATTCAATGCAGCAAGTGTGCTATAAATTAACAAAGTTTTAAAGGCATAAAAGTAAAAATACATAATATCTTTAAGTTAAATTTTAACTATGTTTAAATAAACTCTTAACTTTGAATAAAAAGTAGCTATGAAAATTCATAGCTACTTTCTCTTTTAACAAGTAAAATCTTTATCAATAGTTATTATGCAGTTATATTGAGGGTGAGTTTCTTTAACAGCTTTTATAATTTCTTCTTTAAGCTTACTTTCAGACATAACTTTTCTTAGTTTTTCTGGATTAACAACAATATCGAATATAAGATTTTTCTTGTTCCCATGACCAACAATTCTAAAATCGTGCATTGATTCTATTAGTGGGTTATATTTGATTATTTTGTCTATTTCTTCTTTAGCTTGTTTTATTTCATCATCTTCTAAACAAATAGGGTCCATATGGATTACTAAGTAAATCTTTAGTTTTTTAGAAATTTCCCTTTCAGCCATATCTATAATATCGTGTATTTTCATAACATTTATGTCAGAAGGGATCTCTGCATGAATTGAAGCCATACATTTACCTACACCATAGTTATGAATTATAAGATCATGAACTCCTATTATATGATCATAGGATAGAACCATTTCTCTAATATTTTTAGCAAGCTCTGGATCCGGTGCTTCTCCTAAAAGAGGATTTATAGTTTCTTTTACTAAAGTAAATCCAGCATATAGAATAGCTAATGAAACAATAACACCTATATATCCATCAATAGGGAATGTAGTAAATTTTGCAGCTAAAAATGATATAACAACACATGTTGAAGTAAATACATCCCCTAAAGCATCAACTGAAGCAGCTTTAAGAGCTGAAGAATTTATTCTGTTACCTGTTAATTTATTAAATCTACTTAACCAAAATTTAAAGAATATTGATACTACAAGTAGAATAAAAGGAATTATTTCAAAAGTTACAGGTGTGGGATTGAGAATTCTTTCAATTGATGATTTGGTGAATTGAAAACCTACTAACATTACCATAAATGCTACGATTAGAGCTGAAATATATTCAATTCTACCATGTCCAAATGGATGCTCTTTATCAGCTGGCATTTTAGCCAATTTAAAACCTATCATGGTTATTACAGAAGATCCAGCATCAGATAAGTTATTAAAGGCATCTGCTGTTATAGCTATACTTGCTGAAATTAATCCAACAGAAAATTTTATTAAGAATAAAATTATGTTAACAATTATTCCAACTATACTAGCTAGATACCCATAAGAACTTCTAACACTTTCATTTTCTGTGTTTTTGTAATCCTTAATAAAGGTTTTTATTATAAGATTTGAAAACATATTAATCATCTCTCCATTTTTATATTATAGTTGATTTAAAAAAATAAAACCTAGTAGAGTTATATTAATCTTAATCAACTAAATCTCATTTTATTATATCATAATATTTTATATTGAAAAATATTGAAATAGAATATAAAATATTAAGCAAATTGGGAAATTTTTAATATAGGGAAATCATGAAATATAGGAGAGAAAAAGACATATGAATAGGAGAAAAATAAGTGCTTTATTACTGTCATGTACTTTAGCTATTAATATTTCAAGTTTTAGTGAAATTGTTCTAGCAGATGAAAATAAGGGAGAAGAAATTCATAAGGAAAGTCATAAGAAGAGCAATTGTATAGCTGGTGATTACCATGAAGTTAATAATGGGAGTGCAAAAAATACAGAGAATACACCTGTTATAAATGGAATAAAAGTTAATAAACAATTGATAGATATAAATTATTCTCAAGGAGTTACTATAAATCCTAAATATATAGTTATACATGATACTGATAATAGACAAGCAGGTGCTAATGCCATGGCTAATAGAAATTACTTTGCAAATCATCCAAATGCTAAAGCATCAGCACATTATATAATTGATGAAGGTAATATTATTCAAGCTTTAGAAGATACTTGGAAAGGATGGCATGTTGGAGATGGTAATAATCCAAATATAAATAATTCTACAACTATTGCTATAGAACTGTGTGTTAATGAGGGAAATGATTTTAATAAAACTTTAGAAAATGGAGTTCAATTAACAAAATATCTAATGAATAAATACAACATACAAGCAGAAAACGTTGTTATGCATAGAGATGCAAGTGGAAAAACATGTTCTAGAATGATGATTGAAGATAGACCAAGTTTATGGCCTTATTTTAAAGATAGAATTTCTGGGGGAGATGGAAGCTTAGAGGATGATGGGTTAAATCCTAAAATGCAAGGGAAAGTTACTAATGCTTCTGTTCTTAATGTAAGAGAGAGTCCAAGCACTTCAGGAAGAATAGTTCATAAATTAAATAGAAATCAAGTAGTAGGAATATATGAAGAGTTAAATGGATGGTACAAAATTGACTATATAGATGGAGTTAAAAAGAAGTATGGGTATGTAAGTAAGGATTATATATCAATAATTAATGAGAATCCTAATGATGAAGAAACTAATGGAGATGTTGAAATAGAAAAACCATCTGTATCAGTTAATAAACAAGGGATAGTAAAGGTAAATAGTGCTTTAAATATGAGAAGTGGTCCAGGAAGCAATTATGGAGTAATAGGAACTTTACGTAATAATGATAAGGTAGAAATAATTAAAGAAGTAGATGGATGGTATGAAATAAAGTTTAATGGAAAAGTTGGATATGTATCAATTCAATATATAAAAGTAGTAGATAACGAGTCAAGTGAAGAAAAGCCAGTAGAGCCAGAAAAACCATCTGTATCAGTTAATAAACAAGGAGTAGTAAAGGTAAATAGTGCTTTAAATATGAGAAGTGGTCCAGGAAGTAATTATGGAGTAATAGGAACTTTACGTAATAATGATAAGGTAGAGATAATTAAAGAAGTTGATGGATGGTATGAAATAAAGTTTAATGGAAAAGTTGGATATGCATCAAGTCAATATATAAAAGTAGTAGATAACGAGTCAAGTGAAGAAAAGCCAGTAGAGCCAGAAAAACCATCTGTACCAGTAAATAAGCAAGGGGTAGTAAAGGTAAATAGTGCTTTAAATATGAGAAGTGGTCCAGGAGGCAATTACGGAGTAATAGGAACTTTACGTAATAATGATAATGTAGAAATAATTAAAGAAGTTGATGGATGGTATGAAATAAGATTTAATGGTAAGGTTGGATATGTTTCAAAGTCATATATAACTATAGTTAATGAAGGGGCAAATAATGAAACTGAAAGTGTAATTAAAGAAGGAACTGTATATGGCGTAAGTACAAATTTAAATGTTAGAACTGGTCCGAGAACTTCATATCAAGTTGTTGGATATTTATTATCAGGAGATAAGGTTAAAATTTTAGGTGAAGAAAATGGGTGGTATAAGATTCAATTTAATGCTAGCACAGGTACTAAAAATGGATATGTAAGTAAAGATTATATTAAGGTTTGATTGGTTGTAAATATACTTAAATAGTGTAATTTTTTGCATGAAGGAAGTGCTTTTTGGATAACTTTAAGATTTTGTTAATTATGGATTTTGTGGTAAAGTATAATTAAAAGTATCTATTTTATACAGAAAGGTGAGATACATATGGAAAAAGTTATTGCAAATGAATTAATTAATTTTTTATATGAAAGTCCAACAGCTTTTCATGCAGTAAAGAATGTTAAGGACACTTTAGAATTTGAAGGCTTTAAAGAATTAAAAGAAGCTGATAGATGGAACTTAGAGGTTGAAGGAAAGTATTTTGTAACTAAAAATGATTCAGCTTTAATTGCTTTTAGAGTTGGTAAAGGTGATATTGCTGAAAATGGATTTAAAATAATTGGTGCTCATACTGATTCTCCAGGATTTAGAATAAAACCAAATCCAGAAATTACAGTTGAAAACATTTATGTAAAATTAAATACAGAGGTTTATGGAGGACCAATACTAAACACTTGGTTTGATAGACCACTAGCTTTAGCAGGAAGAGTATCTTTAGTAAGTAAAAACCCATTAAAACCAGTAAATAAAATAGTTAATATAAATAGACCTATTCTTATAATTCCAAACTTAGCTATTCATATGAATAGAGAAGTTAATGAGGGCTATAAAATAAATAGACAAAAGGATACATTACCTTTATTATCACTTGTTAATGAAACTTTAGAAAAAGGTAATTATTTAGTTGAACTTTTAGCAAAAGAATTATATTGTGAAAAAGAGGATATTCTTGATTTTGAATTATATCCATATGAATATGAAAAAGGTTGCTTAATGGGATTAAATGAAGAGTTTATATCTTCAGGAAGATTAGATGATTTATCAATGGTTCATGCAGGTATTAAAGCATTAATGGATACTGAGGTATCACAAGCTACTAATGTAATGGTATGTTTTGATAATGAAGAGGTTGGAAGTGCTACTAAACAAGGTGGAGATTCAGATTTCTTAAAAACAATATTAGAGAGAATAGTTCTAGCTTTAGGTAAAGATAGAGAGGATTTCTTAAGATCATTATCAGAATCATTTATGATTTCAGCAGATTTAGCTCATGCTGTTCATCCAAATTTAGGAGAAAAACACGATCCTGTAGTTAGACCTGTTTTAGGAAAAGGACCTGTAATAAAAATAGCAGCATCACAAAGTTATACAAGTGATAGTGATTCATCAGCTGTTTATGAAATGATATGTAGAAATGCAGGGGTTAATGTTCAAAAGTTTGTCAATAGATCAGATATGAGAGGTGGTTCAACTATAGGACCAATATCATCAACTCATTTACCAATAAGATCAGTTGATATGGGAACTCCAATATTAGCAATGCATTCAATAAGAGAGTTTGGTGCTGTTAAAGATCATTTTGATTGTATAAAGTCATTCACTGAATTCTTTAGAATTTAGTCTATTAATAATTTTCAATATATTTAGTTAATATAATTTTTATTAATTATAACAAAAATGGGATGTAGAAATTTACATCCCATTTTTTATATTTAAATATCATCGTCGTCTAGCATATCGCCTTCTATATAGTCAAATTCACTATAGGATATATTGTTGCAAACTATGTCATCTTCTAATGGGTTTGGCAATTTAGTGTAAGTTTTACCAGTTTTAGAATAAGAAACTAAATCATGTTTTTCTGGACTATAAAAGTCTCTATCTCTTGGAGGATATTTTTTACTCATATTTATTTCCCCTTTCAAATTTTAATTTTGAGTTTTGTTTTAGATTAATGATTTAATTTAAACTAGATAAATTAAAGTTACATTAATAAAAACAAATTATTAATATAGCCATAAATTAGAGTTTTAATCTCTAAATTTTTAGCTTAAATTTATTTTTCCCAAAATAAATTTAGTTATTAAGTTAAAATTAGATTTTGCTTGGTAATTAGTATAGTTTTAGGAAACCTATGTGTTATTTTGTTAAAACTATTATTAATAAGTTTTAAGTAGCTTATATTTATCTAAGGTGGAATTAATAAAGTTGAAAAAAGAAATACTATACTTTAGGATGGTATAATAAGAAGAAAAAATAGATAATACACAGTTGGAAGTTTGGAGGGAGAATTTAATTATGTCATATAAATTAATATGTATAGATATGGATGGAACATTATTAAATAATAAACATGAAATTAGTGAAAGAAATAAAGAGTCTATAAAAAAAGCTACAGAGAGAGGCGTAAAGGTAGCTGTAACAACAGGTAGATTATTTGCATCAGCTAAATATTATGCAGGACTTTTAGGAGTTAAAACACCTATAATATCATGTAATGGTGCTTTCATAAGAGAAAAGGATGAAGATAAAGTAATATATGAATCTGTTTTAAATGAGGATCAACTAGATAGAATATATGATGTCATAAAAAAATATGATATTAATATGGCCTATTTTAATACACCAAACACTGTAATCTCTGAAAAGATTGTTCCAGAAGAGCATGGCTATAAAGTTATGAATAAAATGATGGGAGAATCAAAGGAAAAGGTGATGTTTTCAGAAGGAATAGATTTTAAAGAAGCTTTTAAAACCTATGGGAAACATATACTTAAGGCTATTTGTATAGAAAATGATAGTAATAAGCTTGAAGATTTATTTAAGGCAAAAGAAGAATTGAAAAAATATGAAGATTTAGAAGTTGTAAGTTCTTCACCAAGTAACTTTGAAGTAATGAATAAAGGTACTTCAAAAGGACGTGCCGTAAAAGTTTTAGCTGATATATTAAATATAAACAGGGAAGAGATTATGTGTTTAGGAGATAGTGAAAATGATCTTAGTATGATAGAATTTGCTGGACTTGGAGTAGCTATGGGAAATGCAGAAGAATTTTTAAAAGAAAAAGCTGATTACATAACAGATACAAATGAAAATGATGGAGTAGCTAAGGCTATAGAAAAGTTTGTATTAGATTAATTTAACCATATTTTTTATAATATAGAAGATATTAATTTTATATAAGATTAAATAAAAAGTTAAGTTTTTTTATTTAGTATTTTAAAAATATTTTCTTAAATAAAGAGAGACTAAAATCGTAAAATTTAGGATTTTAGTCTCTTTATTTTTATAAAAATCATGAAAATTTATTTTGCAAAGTAGAAGTTTTTTATAAATTTCTCTATATTATTTATTTTATTCCTTTGTTGTGGTTGTTTTGGATTCTTTTTTTGTTATGGTAGAAGAACCATTTTTAGTTGTAGTGGTAGTTGTAGTAGTGGTTGTGACCACTGTTGTAACAATAGTAGTGGAATCATCTAAATTTTTATCTTCTTTTGATAAAGCTGGTTTAAATGGCCACCAATTTGCCTTTCCAAATATTTTTACCATTGCTGGAATAAATAGAGGAAGAACAAAGACAACATATAAAAGTATGCCTGTTAGAACCACCATGGAAATTTCAATTAAGGATAATACTCCAGATGGAAGTAAGGCTGCAAAGGTACCACTAAGGATTATTACGGCAGATATTATTACACCACCCATGCTTTTCATTGTTCTTATTATACGTTCTTTTATAGAACCATTAAGATCTTGGTTAAATCTTGTCATTATAAATATTGAATAATCTATACCTAAAGCCATTAAAACTACAAAACCAAAGAATGATGTTATCCATGATATACCTGGATATCCCATGATTTTAGTGACAACAAATTGTATTACGCTTATTGAAGTAAAATAAGTTAGTAATAAAGAAATCATTAAGTAAATTGGCATTGTTAAAGATCTTAATATAATAATTAAGGTAATAAATACTCCAACTATTACAAATATTAAAGCTTTATCATAATCAGAGTCAGCCATCCTTTTAGTTTCGTATGTTGTACTAGCCATTCCACCAATACCTATATTAGCATTTTCTAACTTAGTTCCTTTAACTCCATCTTTAACAAGGGATTGAAGATCGGGAATTTCATTAACTGCTTCATTGGAATAAGGATTCTTTGTAGTAATTACATTTATTACTGCTAATTTACCATCTGAACTCATATATTGATTTAGTGATTTTTTAAATTCATCATTACTAAATACCTCAATTGGTACACAAATTCCTGAAAGATTATAAGATAGATTTGACCAATCATTTATAAATCCGTTAGCATACTTAAGACCATTTTGAATTTCAGTTAGCCCATTAGAACCAGCCTCAAGTCCATTAGACAGTTCATTTATTTCACTAGAAAATTCTTTGAAACCATCTTGAATTTTTGATTGACCATTAGCTATTTGATTTAAGGCGTTTGATATTTCAGGAACTTTAGATGAAATTTCTTCTCCACCTGCTAAGGATTTACCAAGACCACTATCTAAAGCATTTAATCCATTTTCAATTTCAGAAATTCCAGAATTAAATTTATCTAAATCATTTATTACAGTATCTTTTTTACTATTTAAAGTATTTATTAAAACTTTTAATGCGCCTATGCTTTCGTTAATTGCTTTAATCTCTGGAGTATTATTAAAAGTCCCTTGTAAATTATTAGAGTTATTATTTAAATTATTAATATCCTCAGAGAATTTTTTGAAATTTTCATCATTTAAAACTTCTGGATGTGATTTTGAATATTCACTTAAATGAGAGTTTAATGATGAAAGAGATTCTTTAAGTTTGCTAGTATCTACATTGACTGAATTTGGATTGCCTGTTAAGGAACCAATTTTGTTTAAATTATCAAGAACATCATTAGCAGAATTAACTATAGCACTATAATCTTCTTCAAGTTGAGATTTACTTAGTTTTAAAGAATTAACTTTATCTAAGGCACCATCTATGGAATCTTTTAACTCTGTAGCTCCATTATGTTCCTCGCGAATACTTTCCACCAGTTTATTAAGAGCACTTTGAAGTTTGGAAACTCCAGTTTCAGTTTTTTTAGTACCTTCTTGAAGCTTAGCTGTACCTTCTTCAGCTCCTTTTAACTTGCTCTTTGATGAATCTATTTTTTTACTAGCATCACTTAATCCATCATTTATTTTGTTTAAGCCATTATTTGCCTTATCTATACCTTGTGACACTTGACCAGCTTGGTCATTTACATAGATTTCATCAAGACGAACTCCTGTTGGTCTAGTAACACTTAATACTGATTTTATATCACTACTAGAATTTTGTAGATTATTAGAAAGTTTTTCAATTAAGGCTACATACTCAGGTTTTCTCATATCATCATCATTTTCTATGTATATTGAAACAGGAGATGCTTGTCCTATACCAAAGTCATCTGCTATTATATTAAATCCTTCCTTAGCAGAGTAAGTATCACCAATTTCATTTAAATTGTTAAATGACTGATCAAAATTATTAAATAAAATAGGAAGTAAAAGTATGGTGAATATAGCTCCTAGTATAGGAATTGGTTTACTAAATGCTTTATTAGCTAACTTAGCCCAAAGTCTATTTTCTTCTGCTTTAAAACTTCCTTTAACAGGCCAGAAAATATTCTTTCCTAATATAATCATCACAGCTGGAAAAATTGTAAATAGGGCTGCAATTAAAAATAATATACCAATTGCTACAGCTACGGCACTTCTATATAAGTTAAAGCCAATAAAATTTAAGGATGCAAAAACAACAAATACTGGAGTAGCGCTAGATAAAACTGTTTTACCAGCAGTTTTAAAGGTTGTTTTTACAGAATCAAGTCTATTATTTCCATTAGCTAATTCCTCTTTAAATCTATTAAGTAGTAAAATAGAGTAATCAGTTCCAATACCAAACATTATACAAATCATAAATATTTGAGTGTAGTTTGAAAGAGGAAAATTAAATTTATCTGCTAAAATCCCAACAACAGATTGAGCTCCTAAATAACTTATTCCTACAGTAAGTAAAGGAATAAATGGAGTAACTACTGATTTAAACAATAATATAAGGACTATGAATATAAATATTACAGTTATTGTTTGAGTTTTATTTAGTCCCTTTTGTGCAGCTACATTAACATCATTTTCTATAAGACTTTGCCCTGTAACATAGGTTTCAACCCCTGGAGTTTTTAATTCATCATTTAAAGTTTTTTCTATTGTACTTACAGATGAATCCTTTGGATTTATTGTCATTAAGGCTATAATAGTTTTACCGTTTTCAGAGTTAAGTTGATCTTTTAGCTGAGGAGTATCAAAACTATCATTTATACTTTGAACATAATCACTATTTTCTTGTGATTTTAATCTATCAATAGTATTTTTTATGTTTTTTAGATTTTCATCTGTTAATTTATTACTTGAGTGAAAAACAGCTATATAACTATCCTTACTATTAAATTTATTATCTGATTGGAGTATGTCTGAAATTTTAGAAGAATAGTCATCAGGTAATTGTATTCCTCCTTTTTCACTAACCAGCTTTGATAGGGAAGGGGCAGTTAAAAATAAAAATGATACAACTGCACACCATATTATTAAAATAAAAAAGCTAAGTGGTTTATTAAGTTTAATCTTTTTCAATATATTATCTTTCATATATTCCCTTCTTTCTTTTACCACTTGAATTAACTTAGTTAATAAAAAATCAATAATTTCATTAAGTTTTTTAGATTTGTTTTAAATTAAATTTTAATTGAAATAGAGGGTATTATTTAATTTAAAGTAATGTTGCTATAATTTTATCATAGCACATATTTAGTTTAAATATGAACTAAATGTTAACTTGTTAAATGCAAAAAAACACATGATTCTTTAAGAGTTTTCTTAAAATCATGTGTTTTCTTTAAAATAATGTATTAGTCGTTAGATTTACCAACACCTGAAAGTATTATTCCAGGGTTATGATCTATAGCCCATGAAATACCCCAGTCATTTTGGAATATAAGTAGATTTCTATCTTTAAAGTCTTTAACTTTCTTTGTATCAGAAGTTAAGTTTAGTGAATCTACATCTATATTATCATTTTCAATCCATCTAACATATCTAAATGGAAGTCTTTCCATTTTTATATCAACATTGTATTCATTTTTTAATCTATATTCTAAAACTTCAAACTGAAGAACACCAACAACACCAACTATGATTTCTTCCATACCGATGTGTAATTCTTTAAATACCTGAATAGCACCTTCTTGAGCTATTTGAGTAACACCCTTTATGAATTGTTTTCTTTTCATAGTATCTACAGGTTTAACTCTAGCAAAGTGCTCAGGAGCAAATGTAGGAATACCTTCAAATTTGAATTTCTTAGGATTTAAACATAAAGTATCTCCTATTGAGAATATACCTGGGTCAAACACCCCTATGATATCTCCAGCGTAAGCTTCTTCAACAACCTCTCTATCTTGAGCTAAGAATTGTTGAGGTTGAGCAAGTTTAACCTTCTTACCACCTTGAACGTGGAAAACATCTTTTCCTTTTTCAAATTTACCAGAACATATTCTCATGAAAGCAAGTCTATCTCTATGTGCTTTATTCATGTTAGCTTGTATTTTGAATACGAAAGCTGAGAATGGTTCAGTCATAGGATCTATTTCACCTATTGATGAATTTCTTGGAAGTGGAGAAGTAGTTAGTTTTAAGAAGTCATTTAAAAATGGCTCAACTCCAAAGTTTGTAAGAGCTGATCCAAAGAATACAGGAGTTAATTCTCCTTTTCTAACTTTCTCTAAATCAAATTCGTCACCAGCTATATCTAATAGTTCAACATCTTCCATTAACTTGTTATGTAAATCTTCTCCAAGAAGTTCTTTGAATTTAGGATCTTCTAAGTCACCAGTTATAGTTGAAACTTCACTTTGACCATGGTTTCCACCATCAAATAAATGGATTGTGTTTGTAGCTCTATCATAAACACCTTTAAAGTGACTTCCACAACCTATTGGCCAATTCATTGGGTAAGATTTTATGCCAAGTTCACTTTCAATATCTTCTAGAAGTTGGAATGGATCTCTAGTTTCTCTATCCATTTTGTTTACAAAAGTAAATATAGGAATTTCTCTTAATGAAGCAACTTGGAATAGTTTTCTTGTTTGATCCTCAACCCCTTTAGCTCCATCTATAACCATAACAGCTGAGTCGGCAGCCATAAGTGTTCTATATGTATCCTCTGAGAAGTCTTGGTGACCAGGAGTATCTAGTATGTTTATACAATATCCACCATAGTTAAATTGCATAACAGATGAAGTAACAGAGATACCTCTTTGCTTTTCTATTTCCATCCAGTCAGAAACTGCGTGTGTAGCAGCTTTTCTAGCCTTTACAGAACCAGCCATTCTAATAGCTCCTCCATAAAGTAAGAATTTTTCAGTAAGAGTAGTTTTACCAGCATCAGGGTGAGATATGATGGCAAAGGTTCTTCTTTTCTCTATTTCCTTAATTAAATCGCTCAATCTAATTTCCTCCTTAATTTTTTTATGTATATTAAAATATTAACTATTTTCCTTCATTAATATATATAAATATGAAAGATTAAGAAAATAATTGTTTTATCTCTTAAATAGCCTAGACTATTATATCACAACTTTTGATTAAATTAATAGGAGTTATATTTAATTATGATTAATGAGGTAAAATAGAATATTAATATTAAACTTGTAAATTGATGTAAATTTAGTGTAAAATTGAATAGCTAAAAAGTTAGTTTTTAAAAACACAAAAATTAAATGTTAAGAGGGATGTAGTTTGAATAAAAAAGTAAGAAAAGCAATAATACCAGCAGCAGGTCTTGGAACTAGATTTTTACCTGCAACAAAGGCACAACCTAAGGAGATGCTTCCAATAGTTGATAAGCCAACTATTCAATACATAATTGAGGAAGCTATAGCTTCAGGAATTGAAGAGATTCTTATTATTACAGGTAGAAGTAAAAAATGTATAGAAGATCATTTTGATAAATCTATTGAACTTGAAATTGAATTGGATAAATCAGGTAAAAATGAACTTTTAGATTTAGTTAAAGATATATCAGATATGGTGGATATTCATTATATAAGACAAAAGGAGCCAAGAGGACTTGGACATGCTATATATTGTGCAAAGACTTTTGTAGGGGATGAACCTTTTGCCATATTACTTGGTGATGATGTAGTTTATAATGAGGAAAAACCATGTTTAAAACAGTTAATTGATTGTTATAATGAGTATAAAACTAGTGTATTAGGAGTTCAAACTGTTCCACAAGAAAATGTTTCTAAGTATGGAATAGTAGATGAAAAACATATTGAAGGAAAAGTTTATAAGGTTAAAGGATTAGTTGAAAAACCATCTGTTGAAGAGGCACCTTCAAATGTTGCTATACTAGGTAGATACATAGTAACTCCAAGAATCTTTGATATATTAGAAAACACAAAACCAGGAAAAGGTGGAGAAATCCAATTAACAGATGCTCTTTTAGAACTTATGGGACAAGAAGCTATGTATGCTTATGACTTTGAGGGAAGAAGATATGATGTTGGGGATAAATTAGGATTCTTAGAAGCAACAGTAGAATATGCTTTAAGAAGACAAGATCTTAGAGATGGATTTATTGATTATTTAAGAAATTTAGATTTTTAGATGATAATAAAGAAAAATAAAAACTTGGAATATTATTTTAATATATTATTAAAATGAGCTTGAATTAAATGTTAAATTATTTATAATGATATAGAATGTTATTTTGTATTTAATTAAATAATAAATATTTTGTTTGGAAGTTATTATATTGTTAATAGTTGAAAAGAAATATATTTATTTGATTTAAAAGAGTATGTATTGTGTTATAGGAGGATTAATTATGAAATATTTATCAGAACTAAAGATGTGGATGGAATCAGTGAATGTTTCAGAAAAAATTAAAAAAGAGCTAAAAGGTATAATTGATGAAAAAGAAATTGAGGATAGATTTTATAAAGATCTAGAATTTGGTACTGGTGGATTAAGGGGAATTATAGGAGCTGGTACTAATAGAATGAATATATATACTGTGGCTAAGGCAACTCAAGGTTATTCGGAATATTTAAATAAACATTTTGAAAATCCAGCTATAGCAATAGCTTACGATTCAAGAAATATGTCAGAGGAATTTGCTAAGGCTACTGCTTTAACTTTTGCAGCAAATGATATTAAAGTTTATTTATTTGAAGATTTAAGACCAACTCCAGAGCTTTCATTTACTGTGAGAGAACTTAATTGTTCAGGGGGAATAGTTATAACGGCATCTCATAATCCAAAACAATATAATGGATATAAGGTATATGGATCTGATGGTGGACAAATAACTGATGAAACAGCTAAGGAAATTATAGGATATATAAATAAGTTACATATTTTTGATGATGTTAAGATAATGGATGAAAAAGAAGCATTAGATAAAGGGTTATTAAGTTATATTGGAGAAGATATAGACAAAGAATATATTAAAAATGTTAAATCTCTAGTTATAAGAAAAGATTTAGTTAAAGAAAAGGCTAGTGATTTAAACATAATATATACTCCAATACATGGTTCAGGAAATAAGCCAGTTAGAAGAGTATTACATGAACTTGGGTTTAAAAATGTTAAAGTTGTTAAGGAACAAGAAAATCCAGATGGTAATTTTCCAACAGCTTCTTATCCAAATCCAGAAGATAAATCAGTATTTAAATTAGCTTTAGAAATGGCTAAATTCGAAAATCCAGATATAATATTTGGAACAGATCCTGACTGTGATAGAATCGGTGTTGTTGTAAAAGATAATTCTGGAGACTATAAGGTTTTAACTGGTAACCAAACAGGAATGCTTTTAGCTGATTATATTTTAAAATCGTTAAAAGATGAAGGAAGATTATCTTCAAAGGGAGCCATTATAAAAACGATAGTTACTACAGAAGGAGTTAAGAATATAGCAGATTTCTATGGAGTAGAACTTATAAATACCTTAACTGGATTTAAATATATTGGTGAAAAAATAGGAGAGTTTGAGAATACTAAGAGTAATGATTTTATTTTTGGTTTAGAGGAAAGCTATGGATACTTAGCAGGAACTTTTGTTAGAGATAAGGATGCAGTTATAGCTTCTACTTTAATTTCTGAAATGGCTTTATATTATAAAGAAAAAGGATTAACTCTTTATGAAGCATTAATAGAGTTATATGAAAAATTTGGCTATACACAAGAAAAACTTATATCTATAGAGTTAGCAGGAAAAGAAGGACAAGAAAAGATAGCTAAATGCATAGATACTTTAAGAAATAATCCTATTAAAGAAGTACTAGGTGTTAAAGTTAAAACTTCATTTGATTATAAGTTAAGTAAAGAAATAGATAATAATACAAGCAGTGAGAGAGAAATAAATCTTCCAAAGTCTAATGTTTTAAAATATATTTTAGAAGATAATTCATGGTTTGTTATTAGACCATCAGGAACAGAGCCTAAGATGAAGATTTACTTAGCTATTGAAGCAAAAAATTTAAATGAATCTAATGAAAAAATAGAAGCGTTTAATAGAGATATAATGAATATTATATATAAATGTCTATAATTTTAAATATAAGAAAATACACTAATATATATTTTTATATAAAAAATGTTGGAGAATTTTAATAAATGAAAAAAGAATTAAATAAAAAATTTTTATTATTGCAATTTTTTGCCATATTACTTGTGGTAAATGGACATAAATTTGGAATAAATATGTTCAATGATTGGTTTCCAATTTATTCATACCATATGGCATTATTTATTTTTATATCTGGTTATTTTTATAAAAGCGAAAATGAAAGAAATGTATTTAAATATATTTATAAAAAATTTAAAAATTTAATTATACCATATTATATATGGGCAGCTATATACTTAGGAATCGTAATTATTTTAAATAAATTTAATTTACCTACATACTCAGCTGAAATAAATTTGAAAAACTTTTTTATAGAACCATGGATAACTGGACACCAATTAGGTTTAAATGTAGCTGCTTGGTTTGTATTATCATTATTTTGTGTGCAAGTGTTTTATGTTCTTTTTAGAAAAATATTTTTTGTTAAAAATGAGTGGATAATAATGTTTATATTTGTAGTGATAGGAGCAATAACTGTATTATTAGCTAATAAAGGATATAATAAAGGTTATCAACTTACCTTAGTGAAATTATTTTTCTTAGTTCAATTTTATCAAATGGGGTACCTATATAAAAAGAAAATAGAACATAAAGTTAAATTAAATACTATATTATATTTTTTAATAATATTTTTAATTCAATTTCTAATTATTAAAAAATGGGGTAATGACAATTTTAGTTATAGTATTGCCTTCGGAGAAAAGTTTAGTAGAACAAATATATTCTTACCTTTATTGACATCAACAACAGGAATTATGTTATGGTTGAAAATATCAGAAATTTTACTTCCGGTCTTGGGTGAAAATAAATATATTAAATATATTGCTAAAAATACTTGGACAATAATGATGAATCATCAGCTTACATTTTATTTTATAAATCTGGGAGTTTTATTTATATCCACTTTTATACAAATTGATAATTTTAATTATGATATTTTTTTACATGATATGTGGTATGGGTATAACTGCGGAGATAATAGATTTTATATATTTTATATATTTTTAGGAATAGTAATTCCTTTAATGATTAGATTTTATTTAGAGAAATGTGTTGATAAATATCGAAATAAAAAAACAATAAAAACAATTTAAATTGTTTTATTGAGATTAAATATTAAAAAATAATTTATCTAAATTGAAAATTAATTTTATAGTTTACTGATAAACTATAACTTTTAGATATTTTTATTTGAAATTTAGCGACTTTAGAAAAAAACCTCCTTTGTTAAATTTTTTCAAACTATAGGGGGTTTTTTATTATAAAAACGAAAAAATATATTTAGATATAAGAAAAATAAGAAGTGTTATTATAACTATTTTAGTGAGGTTTTAGTATTTTATTTTAATTTAAAATTATATTATATAATTTAATTTTTTATATAAAAATAAAAGAAATAGGATGTTATATAATTATATTCAAATTGTTATATTTAAAAAAAGTGCAATTATATGGTATAATTTTAATTAAATATGTCAAAAAATAATGAAATATTACTGTGATTTTGATATAATTACCTAGTACAAAATAAAGAAAAATTTGACATATATTTGAAAATGGAATTTGAGAGGTGAATTAATGTATAAATTAGTAGCTATAGATATGGATGGAACTTTATTGAGAGAAGATAAAACTGTATCTGAAAAAACTAAAGAAGCAATAAAGAAAGCTAGAGAAAAAAATGTAAAAGTAGTTTTAGCCACAGGAAGACCAGTGGATGGAGTTAAAAGATATTTAGAGGAATTAGATTTATATCATAATGATGAATATGTTTTAACTTTTAATGGAGCTATAGTTAAGGTAGTTGGACCTGATAGAGTAATTTGTAGAGATACTTTAAAAGGTAGCGATTTAAAATATTTATATGAAATAAGCAAAAATGTTGGAGTTAATATACATGCTTTTTCTAATTTTGGATGTGTAACTCCTAAAATGAATAAATATACAGAATTAGAAGGTAGAATAAACGGAATAGAAGTTTGTGAAGCTGATTATAATGACATCAAAGAAGATGAAGAAATAATAAAGATAATGATGATTGATGAACCAGAAGTTCTAGAGGAAGGAATTAAGAAGTTACCAGAAGAAGTATATAAAAAATATACTGTAGTAAGAAGTGCTCCTTATTTTTTAGAGTTTTTAAGTAAAACTTGTAATAAAGGAGAAGGTGTTAAATCTCTTGCTGAAAGCTTAGGAATAAAAAGAGAGGAAGTTATAGCAATTGGAGATGCTGGAAATGACCTTCATATGATAGAATATGCAGGGCTTGGAGTTGCTATGGGAAATGCTTTTGAAGAAGTAAAAGAAAAAGCTGACTTTATTACAAAAAGTAATGAAGAAGATGGCGTAGCTTTTGTCTTTGAAAAATTTGTCTTATAATATTAGAGTTTTTAAAAATAAATTTTAGGAGGAAATGAGTATTGATTGAAGAGAAAATTCTTTATGAAGATAGTTATAAAAAAGTTAATAATAGTAGATTTTATTTGTTTCTAAAAAGATTTATGGACATATTTGCATCAATTCTAGGGTTGATTTTATTATCTCCAATATTAATTGTAGTTTCAGTATTAATAAAATTAGACTCAAAAGGTCCGGTATTTTTTTCACAGAAAAGAGTAGGGTTACATGGAAAGACATTCAATATGTATAAATTTAGATCAATGGTAGTAAATGCTGAAGAAATTAAGGACAAGCTAAAAGAACAAAATGAAATGTCTGGACCTATGTTTAAGATGAAAAATGATCCAAGAATAACTAAAATAGGGAAATTTATAAGAAAAACTAGTATAGATGAATTACCACAGCTTTTAAATGTTTTAAAAGGGGAAATGAGCTTAGTTGGACCAAGACCAAGTCTTCCTAAAGAAGTAAAAGAATTTGAACCATGGATGCTAGAGAGATTAGAAGTGAAACCAGGTATAACATGTTATTGGCAAGTCATGGGGAGAAATTCAATAGGTTTTAGAGAGTGGATGGAATTAGATGTTAAATATGTTCACGAAAGATGTTTAAGTCTAGATTTAAAACTTATTTTTAAAACATTTTTTGTACTATTTGGAGATGAAAATGCTAGTTAAATAGAGAAAATAACTTTAAATTTTTTTGCTTAGGAGGAATTACATATGTTATGTGCATTAATAATGGCTGGAGGAAAAGGAACAAGATTTTGGCCGCTATCAACAGAAAAAAAACCAAAACAATTCTTAAACCTTATAGGTGATAAGACCATGATACAAATGACCGTTGATAGAATAAGACCAATTATACCAATAGAAAGAATATTTGTTTGTACAGGGGATAGTTATGTTGATTTAGTTAAAAGTCAATTGCCAGATATTCCTGAGAAAAATATAATAGTAGAACCAGAAGGAAGAAATACAGCACCATGCATTGCTTTATCTGCAATGATAATAAAAAAATATTATAATGATGCAACTATGGTTGTATTACCATCTGATCATTTAATAAAAGATGAAGATAGTTTTAGAAATATATTATTAGATGGTGAAAAGTACTTAAAAGAAAATGATAAGGCCATATTAACATTAGGTATGACGCCTAATAGACCGGAAACAGGATATGGATATATAAAATTCTCTAAAGATAAAACTTATATTAATAACAATGAAGTAATTAAAGTTGATAAATTCGTAGAAAAACCGAATTTAGAGAAAGCTTTAGAGTATTTAGCTGATGGAAGTTATTTATGGAATGGTGGAATGTTTATTTGGACTGTAAATAATATATTAGATCAAATAGAAGAATTTATTCCAAAAACGTACAATGCTTTAAAGAATATTGAACAAATTAATGTAAATGAACTTCAAGGTTACATAAATGAGAATTATGGAAAAACAGATTCTATATCAGTAGATTATGCTATATTAGAGAAATCAAATGAGATATATGTTATACCAAGTGATTTTGGTTGGGATGATGTTGGAAGTTGGGAAGCTTTAGATAGATATAGAGAAAAAGATGATAATGGTAATATATTTATAGGAAAGATAAATAGTATTGATTCAAATAATAATTTAATAATATCTAAAAATCATAATGTAATTATACATGGATTAAATGATATTTATATCATAGAAAATGATGGCAATATTATTGTTGGTAAAAAAGAAGAGGTTTCAAAAATAAAGTCTTTAAAAGAATGTTTGGTATAAAATATTTAAAAAGGAGTTAATATGAATAATAAAAAGATAAAAATACTTCACGTTGCTCAGGCTAATGGGGGAGTTAGTGAGTATTTAAAAAGTTTTTTAAAATACTCTAATAAAAATATTTTTCAAAATTATTTATTAGTTTCTAATTTATATAAAACAGAAGAAGAAATATATAATGAATTAGTATACGATATTAAATATTTAGATATGAAAAGAGAGATATCTTTAAAGAGTGATTTGAAATCTATAATGGGTATTATTAGATATTTAAGAAATAATAATGTTGATATAATATATTCACATAGTAGCAAGGCGGGAGCATTAGTTCGTATAGCGGCAATTTTCACTAAAACACCAGTGATTTATAATTCACATGGGTGGGCATTTGATATGAATGTAAGTAATAAAAAAAAGAATGTGTACATATTAATTGAAAAAATGCTGGCCAAGTTAACTAAGAAAATTATTTGCATATCTAAAAATGATTATGATAAAGCATTAGAATATAAAATTTGTAAAGAAAATAAATTAGCGCTTATAGAAAATGGTATAGATATAGAAAAGTTTAATAAAAGCTTTAATGCTTCTAAAATTAAAAACAAATATAATATTCCTATTAATAAGTTAGTAGTTGGTATGGTAGCTAGAATTAGTGAGCAGAAATCTCCAGAAACATTTGTAGAGATAGCTAGTAGATTGTGCAAAATTAATGATAATTTCCATTTTATTATGGTTGGAGATGGAGAAGAGAGAGAAAAGATTGATGATTTAATAAAAAAGTTAGGGATATCAGAAAAATTTACTATAACAGGTTGGGTTAATAATACTGCTGAAATAATTAGTATATTTGATATAGCATTATTAACTTCAAAGTGGGAAGGATTTGGATTAGTAATACCTGAATATTTCATTTCTAAGGTACCGGTTATTGCATCAAGCGTTGGTGGAATAAAAAATATAATTAATAATGGAATTAATGGAAGATTAGTTGAAAATAATGATATTGAAAAATATATTGAGTATATTTTTCAATATATAAATGATAATGATTTTAGAGATAAGATTATTGAAAAAGCATATTTAGATGCTAATATTAAATACAACATAAGTAGAGTTGTTCAAGAACATGAAAAGATATTTAAATCATGTATAAAGACAACAGATAAAGATAAGGAGAATGAGTTTGGAAAATGTAGTAGTATTTAATGCATTGCAAACTAGTTTAAGTGGTGGTATAGGAAGATACTGTTATGAACTTTCTAAAGCTATGTATTTAAATAAGAATGATATAGATTTAAAAATAGTTATAAGAAGTCAAGATTTGGATAAATATAATTTTGTAGATAGAAAAAATTTGATAGTAATAAATAATATCAATAGTGGGAAAGATAGAAATTTTTTTGAACAATTTAAGTTACCTAAAATGATATTCAAAATGTTTCCAAAAGCTATAATTCATTACCCAGATACTATGGCTCCAATAATTAGTAAAAATAAAGTAATAATAACAATGCATGATATGGCCTTTAAAACATTAGAAGATGAATTTTCAACAAAAACTAAAATGTGGAAAAATTTTATTACTAAAAAGTCAGTAAAAAAAGCTGATAAGATAGTTGCTATAACAAAGTTTACTAAATCAGAAATAGAAAAATATTATCCAGAAACTACCGATAAAATAAGTGTAGTTTATAACGGATTTAATGATTTTAGCAAAGAAGAAATAAATATAGAAAATATTAAAAAATCTATATTAGATATTAAAGGCAAATATATTTTATCTGTAAATACTATTACTCCTAGAAAGAATATAGGAGGAATAATAAATGCTTTTAATATAATAAAAGATAAAACTGATGCAAAGCTTATTATTGCTGGCAAAGAAGGTTGGAAATCAAAAGAAATATTATCATTAATAGATAAATATAATATAAAAGATCGTGTTTTAGTAATTGGAAAAATAAATGATGATGAATTGAAGTATCTTTATGAAAATGCCTCACTATATATTTATATTTCTTTTTATGAAGGATTTGGGCTTTCACCTTTAGAAGCTATGAGTTTTGGAGTTCCAACAATAGTATCAAATGTAACATCTATTCCAGAAGTTGTTGGAGATAGAGCTATAAAAGTTAATCCCAACAATATAGAAGAGATAGCAAATCAAATATATAGAGTATTAGAGGATGAGAAATATTTAGTTGAAATAAAAAAGAATATATATAAGAGTTATATTAATTTTTCGTGGGAAAATTGTGCTAAAGAGACTATATATTTATACAAATCTTTATTTAACATAAAAATTTAATAATATTTAGAGGAGAAATTATGGAAATTACTATAATAGGATGGTTGGTCATCGCATTAACAATATATGGGTTTTTCAAGAGCGAAGATTTTCTTTTATACTTAGGTATATTTTTTTCTACATTTACAGCTACATCTATAATCAATATAGATAAAACAGTTACTGGTATAGCGCCATTTTATTTTATAATATCATTTTGGATTTTAAAAGTTATTATAAATTATATTAGAAGTAAAAAATATTTAAATAAAGAAATTATAGCTAATATTATGAAGAAAAATAAATTAATAAAATCATTAGCTATATTTGGTGTAATAATTATTATTGGCGAATTATATATGTTCATAAGTGGCAAAACTATTATTGTTAACAATCAGCTTAACAATGAGGTACTAAAATTGACTTTTTCAGGTTCTAATATAACACAACCAATATATTTATTATTTATGCTAGTATTTGCGATTTTTCTTTCTTTAAAAATAAATTCAAAAGAAAAAATAAGAAATGTATTAAAAATATTTTTTATTAGCACTATTTTTGCGTTAATTTGGGGAGTAATGCAATTTTGTATGTTTTATTTAGGCATAGAATATCCAGCATATTTATTTAATAATAATATAGCTTTAGCACAGTTACATTTTCAAATGGTATATGGAATAAAAAGAGTGAATTCAATAGCTTTAGAGCCGTCAACATTTGCACTTAATGTGCTTGGGATTTTACCAATCATAATGATTTTATGGCTATCTAATTTGAAAATATTTAAGAATAATTTAAAATCAAATTTAATATTTGTATTAATAATTTTATTGACATTAATATGTGGAATACTTACAACATCATCAACAGCTTATATAGGAATTGCTTTAACTATTTTGTTTATTACGATATATGTACTAATATTCTCTATAAAAGATAATGCTTTAAGAAAAAATAGAAAAAGACTATTGTTATTTTATGTTATTGTTATTATAAGTACAATATTAGTAATAATATTAGCGGTAAATATATTTAATATATATTGGGGAACTTTAGTAGATATGATTAAAGACATGACTATAAATAAAATAAACTTGGAGTCAGGACATGAAAGAAGCAATGCAGTAAATATGTCTTTTACAATATTTAGACAATCACCACTAGTTGGGATAGGTTGGGGATCATTTAGATCTTTAGATACATTTACTAATCTTTTAGCTAATACAGGATTATTAGGAGTAATTTCATATTTTTATATAATATTTATTACTTTAAAAAGTGCATTTTTAAATAGAAGAAAAAATGAAGTAATATCTATAGCTCTTATATTATCAGTTGTGATAATGACTATTTCATTACTTATATCTATACCAGATTTAGTTTTTGGATATTATTGGATGATGATAGCTTTAACATATAATTACTGTACTAACTCTAAGGAAGGAGATAATAATGAAAATAGCAATTGATGGAAGGCCATTAATAGAGAAGAAAACAGGTATTGGATATTATTTAGAATATTTACTTGAGAATATATTAGAAAATGACAAAGAAAATGAATATTATATATTTTCAGATAGAAAAGTGTATTTTGATAATTCTAAATATAAAAATTTAAAAATAATAGAACAAACAGACACAAATTTAAAAAAAACTTTATGGTATCTTTTTAATATAAAAGCATTATGTAATAAATATGATATAGAAGTTTTTTGGGGAACTCAACATGTATTGCCATTTAAAATAGGCAATGTTAAAACTGTTTTAACAATGCATGATTTAGTTTCTTTTGATTTTAAAGAAACAATGAGTACATATAATAAGATAATAAATAGATTATTGATTCCGAATTCATTAAGAAAAGCAAATAAAATAATTTCTGTATCAAAATCAACTAGAGAAAGAATACAACATCATTTTCCTAAAATAGATAATGATAAAATTACCGTTATATATGAAGATGTAGTAGTAAAAAAGAATTATTTGAAAGATACTAGTATATTAGAAAAAAATAATATTGAAAGAAAAAAATATTTAATGTTTCTAGGGACTATTGAACCAAGAAAAAATTTAAAAACTCTTATAAAAGCATTGTCTAAAATAAACAAAGAAACTGGCATGAGACTTGTTATATGTGGTAAATATGGATGGAAATGCGAAGAGGAGCGTAATTTAATAGAGGAAAATAAAGAGAATATAGTATTTTTAAATTATGTAACGGATGAAGAGAAAAATTTATTAATGGAAAACTCTTTTGCATTTGTTTTTCCATCTATATATGAAGGGTTTGGATTACCAGTTTTAGAAGCTATGAGAAATGGTACTATTTCAATAGTAGCAAATAATACCTCCTTAAAAGAGATTATTGAAAAAGAAGAGTTGAAGTTTAATACTACAGATAGTAATGAATTAGCTCAAAAGATTATAGATTTATATAAAAATGCTGATTTATATAAATCAGCACTAGAATATTGTAAAGAGAGACAAAAGTTCTTTTCATGGGAAGAGATATCTAAAGAATATATTAAGGTTTTAACTAGGTGGTAGTTTTATGAAAATATGTTTTATTGTTGGGGCTTTTCCTAATATGAAATGTGGTGTTGGGGATTATACATATATGTTAGGGACAGAATTAAGCTCTTTAAATAATGAAGTTAGTATTATAACTTCTGTTTTAGCGAAAAATGATAATAAAAGTATAAAAGTTTTTAATATTATTGAGAGATGGGATTTTAGTTCGAAAGATTTAATTGTAAATACTTTAAGAAATATAAAGCCAGATGTAGTTCACATACAATATCCTAGTGATAATTATGGTAAATCTTTATTTATAAACTTTTTACCTAGAATAATAAAAAAGGAGATTGGATGTAAGGTAGTTGAAACGGTACATGAATATATAAGTTATACAGCTAAAGGTAAGTTGCGTAATTTAGTAAATTATAAGTATGCTGATAATGTTATAGTAGTAGAAAAAAGATATGATAAAATGATTAAATCATTTTTAAAACCTATATCAAAGAATTTAAATATCAACTATATTCCAATAAGTTCTAATATTCCTAAAAGTAAAATTAGTGAAGTAGAAAAAAATGAATTAAAAAAGAAGTTGGATTTGCAAAATTTTAGACTTATATCATACTTTGGATTTGTTAATGAGTTAAAAGGAATGGAATTTCTTATAGAAGCTTTTAATGATATTTGTAAAAAAGATGATAATATTAGGTTATTAATTTTAAGTGAATTAAGTAAAGAGAATGAGTATCAGAAAAAAATTATTGATATGATAGAACATTATGATTTAAATGATAAAATTTTAATTACTGGATTCATTAATTCAAGTGATGAAGTTTCAAAGTATTTAAAAATTACAGATCTAAGTATATTACCTTTTAGAGATGGGGTATCAGAAAGAAATGGGAGTTTTTTAGCTGCATATAATCAGGGGGTGCCTATAATAACAACATCAAATAATATTGAAGAATTAGATGGAGTTTATTATGTTGAGCCTAAGAACAAAGATGCCATAGTGAAAAAATACTTCGAAATAAAAGATGATTTGAAATTTTTCGATAGAGATATAGTATCATGGAAAGATATAGTTAACTCTCATATTAATATATATAAACAAGGAGAATAATTTATGATAAACGATAAAGTTGTTGCTGTAACGGTTACTTATAATAGAGTCGGAACATTAGCAAAAACAATTGAAGCTTTAAAAGAACAAAGTTATAAATTAGAAAAAATAATTGTTGTTGATAATAATAGTAATGATGAGCATAAAAACAAATTAAAAGACATAGAAAAAAGTAATGATTTAGTCCATGTAATATGGAGAGAAGATAACTTAGGCGGTGCTGGTGGATTTCATTATGGAGTAAAATATGCTTTAGAAAAATATGATTCAGATTGGTATTGGATTATGGATGACGATGCTTATCCAACAAAAAAATGTTTAGAAGAGCTATTAAAAGAAAAAGAAAATCTTGATAATATAGGTTTTTTAGCTCCAGCAATATATGGAATAGATAATAAAGAATATCAAATGTATCATCATAAGCTAATATCAGAAAATAAAGTCAATGATATTACAGCTGTTGAAAAATACGAAGATTTAGATAAGGTTATTGAGATAGAAGCAAATGCCTTTGTAGGACCTTTATTTTCAAAAGAAGCAGTAAAAGCTGTTGGGATCCCAGATAAAGGATTGTTTATATATGGAGATGATACAGAATATACTTATAGGGTATCTAGAAAGTTAAAAGGATATGTAATTAAAAATTCTATAATAAATCATCAAGATCCACCATACCAAGGAAAAGTAGTTGCACCTGAAAGTTGGTGGAAAGAGTATTATATGTTTAGAAATAGATTTTTATTTATTAATGAATTTTGTGAAAGCGATAAACAAAAGAAAGAATCTATATCAGTTTTAAAAAGAGAGATACATAGAAGAATTTTAGCAACACTTATAAAATCTCATTATAAAGGTTTTAGAAAATTAAGATTAAGAATACTTAAACAATCAATAAAAGATGGATTAAATTTAAATACAGGGAAAACAATAGATCCAGCTACATATATAAAAGAAGTAAAAAAGATAAGAAAAAAATTAGGTGAATAAAATGGGGTTAAAAAAGAATTTTATATATAATACTATATATCAAATATTTACTCTAATATTACCTATGATAACTGTTCCATATATTTCAAGAGTTTTAGGCCCGGAAGGGGTAGGAGTGTATTCATATACTAATGCCTATGCACAGTATTTTATATTATTAGGTATGGTTGGTATATCTTTATATGGAAATAGACAGATTGCATATACTAAAAATGATAAAGAAAAAATGTCTAAAGAGTTTTGGAATATTTATGCACTCCAAGTGATGACAACAACTTTATCATTAATTTTATATATAGTAGTATTTGTTATTATAAACAATAATAACAAAGGATTATATTTAGTTCAATCAATAACTATTTTAGCAACAATATTTGATATATCTTGGTTTTTTATAGGATATGAAGATATGAAGAGCGTGGTTATAAGAAATACTATAACTAAAACAATAGGAGTAATAGCTATCTTTATCTTCGTTAAAAATAGTAATGATGTAATTATTTATGCATTAATAATGTCCTTTACTATGTTTTTAGGACAAGTTATTATGTGGAAGGAATTAAAAGGTAAAGTATATAAGATTAAACCAAGTTTAGTTTTTATGTTTACTCATTTAAAGCCGTCAATAGTTCTGTTTATATCTCAACTAGCTATGCAGGTTTATGTATTATTAGATAGAACAATGCTTGGAATAATGACTAACGATGCACAGGTTGGTTTATATGATAATTCTCAAAAAACTATAAAATTAGTTTTAGCTTTAGTTACATCTTTAGGTACAGTAATGTTACCTAGAATGAGCAGTCTTTATGCAGAAGGAAAAATAGATAAGTTCAAAGAAATGATAGATAAAACTTTTTCATTTATTACTTTTATGGCAATACCTATGTCATTAGGATTAATGGCTATAAGTAACGGTTTTTCAATGTGGTTTTATGGAAAAGAATTTGATGGAATTCAAATTTTACTTCAAGTAGGCTCGCTTTTAATAATTGCAATAAGTTGGAGTAATATATTAGGCATACAAATTATGCTACCAATGAAATTAGAAAAACAATTTACTATTTCAGTTTTTGTTGGGGCTATAGTTAATTTTATATTAAATATAATATTAATACCACATATAAATTCTTTAGGAACAACTATAGCTTCAGTAATTGCGGAATTTTCTGTAACTATTGCACAGTTATACTTTTTAAAGAAGATAGTTAATATAAGAGATATATTAAAAACATTATATAAGCCATTTATAGGATCCTTTATAATGTATTTAGTAATAAGCTTTTTAGATATGAATTTAGGTGTTAATATAATTTTTACTTTATTTGAAGTTAGTATAGGAATGATAATATACATTACAGTTATGTTTTTTCTTAAGAGTGATGTATTATTTTTGGTGTTGAATGAATTAAAGAGAAAATTAAGGAGGTAATTAAAATGAAAAAATATGATTATTTAATAGTTGGAGCAGGTCTTTTTGGTTCAGTTTTTGCAAATGAAGCTAAAAAAAAGGGTAAAAAGTGTTTAGTAATAGATAAGAGAAATCATACAGGTGGAAATATTTATTGTGAAGAAATAGAGGGAATAAATGTACATAAGTATGGAGCACATATTTTTCATACTAATAATAAAGAAGTGTGGAATTATGTTAATGAGCTAGTTGAATTTAATAGGTATACTAATTCACCAGTTGCAAATTATAAAGGAGAATTATACAACTTACCTTTCAATATGAATACATTCTATAGTTTGTGGAAAGTTAAAACTCCAGATGAAGCTATGAAAAAAATTGAAGAGCAAAAAAGGGAAGCTAATATTAAAGAACCTAAAAATTTAGAAGAACAAGCTATAAGTCTAGTTGGAAAAGATATTTATGAAAAGCTTATAAAAGGTTATACTGAAAAGCAATGGGGTAAAAAAGCAACAGAGCTTCCAGCATTTATAATTAAAAGATTACCAGTTAGATTTACTTTTGATAACAATTATTTTAATGATAAATATCAAGGGGTTCCTATAGGTGGTTATAATAAGATAACTGAAAAACTACTTGAAGGTATAGATGTTAAATTATCAGTGGATTTTTTTAAGGAAAGAGAGAAATTGGAAAAGTTAGCTGATAAAATAGTATTTACAGGGATGATTGATGAGTTTTACAATTATAAATTTGGTACTTTAGAGTATAGAAGTTTAAAATTTCATAATGAGATATTAAATGAGAAAAATTATCAAGGTAATGCTGTTATAAATTATACTGAGTATGATATTCCTTATACAAGAATAATTGAACATAAACATTTTGAATATGGAAATCAAGATAAAACTATAATAACTAAAGAATATCCTGCTACTTGGAATAGAGGAGATGAACCATATTATCCAATAAATAATGAGAAGAACAATAATATATATTTAAAATATAAAGAATTAGCAGACAAAGAAGAAAATATAATATTTGGTGGAAGACTTGCTGAATATAAATATTATGATATGCATAATGTTATTGAAAGTGCATTAATTTGTGCAAAAAACGAATTAAAATAGCAAATGTTATCATTTTATGGTATAATTTAGGATGAGAGTTAAAATTAATAATTAATTTTAACTCTTTTTATATTAATTAACTAATTAGGGGGATAAAAAGTGAAAAGAATTCTTGTAACAACACTTATTGCTGCAAACGTAGTATTATTTACAAATGCGACTGCTAGCGCAGAAATGATAAATAAAGAGGTTTCTAAATCGAATAGTAGTTATAATAATAATTTAGTTGTAAAAAACGATGAAAATAATGTTAAAAATTTAATAAATCAATTTTATTTAGGGTTTTTAGGAAGAGATGGAGATCAAGGTGGCTTAGATTATTGGACTAGTGAAATAATAAATGGAAATAAAACAGTTTCAAATGTTTTAGAGATTATGATAAATAGTGATGAATTCAAATCTAAGAATTATACTAACCAAGAGTTTGTACAAGCTACTTTTAAAAGCTTGTTTAACAGAACAGCAGATGAAAGTGGATTGAAATATTGGACTAATTTCTTAAATAGTGGAAATTCAAAAAGATTTATGCTATCAAAAAATATTGAATCATCTGAGTTTAATAGCATCTTAGATAATATAGGAATAAAGAACAAAGGAACAATAAAAATAACATTAGAAGATAAAAGAGGAGAAGTTAAAAATCTTGTAAATCAATTTTATTTAGGGTTTTTAGGAAGAAATGGAGATCAAGGTGGCTTAGATTATTGGACTAGTGAAATAATAAATGGAAATAAAACAGTTTCAAATGTTTTAGAGATTATGATAAATAGTGATGAATTCAAATCTAAGAATTATACTAACCAAGAGTTTGTACAAGCTACTTTTAAAAGCTTGTTTAACAGAACAGCAGATGAAAGTGGATTGAAATATTGGACTAATTTCTTAAATAGTGGAAATTCAAAAAGATTTATGCTATCAAAAAATATTGAATCATCTGAGTTTAATAGCATCTTAGATAATATAGGAATAAAGAATAAAGGAACAATAACAGTAACATTAGAAGATAAAAGAGGAGAAGCTAAAAATCTTGTAAATCAATTTTATTTAGGATTTTTAGGAAGAGATGGTGATCAAAGTGGTTTAGATTATTGGACTAATGAAATAGTGAGTGGACATCAAACTGTAGCAAAGGTCTTAGAATCTATGATTAATAGTGATGAGTTTAAATCTAAAAACTATACCAATGAACAAGTTATTAAATGTATGTTTAAAGGTGTTTTAGGAAGAGAAGCTGATGAATCAGGCTTAAATTATTGGTTAAATCAATTGATTAGTGGAAAAAGTAACAAATATATATTAAATGAAATTTTAAATTCTAATGAATTTTTAGATAAATTAAATGAAATAGGTATAAAAAATAAAGGGAATATAACTTTAAGTGATAAAGATATATCTAGTACTGTTGCAAAGGCTAGAATAATTGATGAACCAATGAATTTAAGAGATAAACCAAGTCAGAAACATTCAAATGTATTAAAGACTATGCCAATAGGTGCTGATGTTGTAGTTTTAGACAGAGTGAAAGGAGATATACCTTATTATAAGGTTAAATATGTAAATGATGGTAAAGTATATGAAGGGTATGTAAGTGTATATTTTGCTGGAGCTACAGTTGTCGAGTTATACCAAGATAATTCTACTAATGAATTTTTGGGTGTTTTATCAGAAAAATATGAATCAAACGGTAATCCAGGAGCTATTTCAGATACTCCAGGGGATTTTGGCGGAAAGTCATATGGAGCATGGCAATTATCTGCTAAGACTGGTTCATTAGACTCATTTGTAAACTGGTTAAAGGATAAAAATTATGAATTTTATAAACAACTTACAGATGCTAGAAATCTAGATGTTAATACAAATTGTGGTCCTAATTTTGATTCAGCTTGGAGAAATATAGCTAATAATCACTATAATACATTTTATTATTTACAGCAGCAATATACTAAAGAAGCATTTTATGATGCTCTGCTTATGAAGTTAGTTAAAACAGGGGATTATTCTAAAATTTTATCAAGCTTTGCAGCTAGAAATGTTATATGGTCAACAGTTGTTCAACATGGAGTAGCTGGAGCATATAATATAATAGCGAATAAAGTAAATGAAACTAATGACGTAGAAGCATTTATAAAAGGAGTTTATGCTGAAAGAGGTCGTAGAAGAGCAGATGGTGAGCTAGTACATTTTTATAGTAGTTCTAAAGCTGTTCAAGAATCTGTAGCCAGAAGATTTATAAGAGAAGAAAAAGAAGCGTTAAAAATGTATAGATTTGCAAATGAATAATTCAATTGGAGAAAAATTATGAAACATAATAAAAAAAAGATTTTTATAATATTTCTTTGCTTTAGTTTAATTTTAGTTAGTTCATATTTTATTATTAATAGAATTAAGCTTAATAACGTTAAAAATAGTAAAACTGAACAATTTAATAGTAAAGATGAATTTAAAAAAGAAGTTGAAAATAAAGCTAAAGATGATTCGGAAACTAAAAAATATTTAGAAAATGAACAAAAAAACAATCTAGATGAAAATAAAGAATCAGGACAAAGCATTTCAGATAAAAATAAAGAAGATATTAATAAAGAGAATAATAATGAATTTTCAGCTCAAAAAGCATTGGAATTTGTACAGAATAAGTATGGTAAAGATGATGATATTATATATGATATTAGTGACAGTCCACAAGACTTAAATGGAAAAGAAGGATATATTGTACAAGTTAAATCTAAGAGTATGATAGAACAAGGAGGAACTGGAGTATTATTTTCGTTATTAGTAGATAAAAATGGTGAAATAACTGAGATAGGTTAATACAAATTTTAATAGAAGTTATAAATAGTAGATACCATTATGGTTATCTACTATTTTATTATGTTTGTAATTCTATTAAGCATGATGAGTATTAAATAATTTTATTAAAATTTTTTATTCAAATATTAAAAGCTGTAGAATTTTGTTTTATACAAAATTTATACAGCTTTTAATTTATTATATTATATATAAAATTTGAGTTATTTTAACTTTTTATATCTTCAAAAATATAATCATGTATTTGTTTTACAGTTATATTATTATCGAAAGTTAGATAATAAACTCCATTTATCATTTCTCCTTTTGAGTAATTATCTTTTGGAAATCTTTCTTGCTCTAATCCAGAACCACCCATAGATGAAACTGTTTTTGCAAGCCCTAATATTTCGCTAGAAGATAAGCTAGTAGTTATCATAGGCATAAGATCATTTAAAATTGATGGATATTTAGTTGGTGAAACTTTATTAAATTTTTCAAATAGTTTTGTTAGAACTATTCTTTGTCTTTCAGTTCTCTCACCATCTCCACCAGCTGTATATCTTATTCTACAGTATGCTAAAGCTTGAGTTCCATTAACATGTTGAGTACCAGCTGATGTTATACTATTTACATTTGTTTTATTTAAAGCATTAAGATTATTTATATAATCATTTATATATTTGATTTCATCATTTCTTATATCTAAATCAATTCCACCAATAGAATCAATTATTTTAGGTAATGATGAGAAGTTAACTGTAGCAAAATCTTTAAGATTTAAATCAAAGTTTTCATTTAGAGTTTTTAAAGCTAATTCATGTCCACCAAAAGCATAAGCATGGTTGATTTTATCTTTTCCATGTCCTTGAATATCTACATAAGAGTCTCTCATTATTGAAGTTAATTTAAGTTTATTATGTATCTTATCAACTGTAGCAATCATTATAGCATCTGATCTACCAGCAGTACCTTCAGTTGCATCAATTCCGAATAAAGCTATATTAGTTATTCCATCGTATTTAGAAAGCTTTGCATCGATATCTTTATCAATTCCTAAATTGTCTTCATTTAAATCAACTTTATTGATTTTTCCAAGCATAGTTAATCCATAAGTAGCAACTCCCCCTACTAGACCAACTATTAAAAGCCCTATTATTGAAAGCGTTATTATTAATTTACGATTCTTAGCAGGCTTTTTTGAATTTCCTTTTTTATTAATTTTTCTTGCCAATTTAAGCATCCTCCCTTTTTAAAATTACAAAATAATTGTAGCATCCTATTGCATAAGTTGTAAAGTTATGGATAAGATTGTTGGAATTTAAAAAATAATCTTAATATTATTTATAAGAATATTAAAATAAAAATAATAGATTATTTTTATTTAAGATAAGACATATGAAAGTTCATTTAGAGAATAATACTTTTTTTATAGTTTAAATTAAAAGTACTTATAAATGAAAAAGAATATTTATCAAATATTCTTTTTGATAAATATTCTTATATATTATATTATAATATGCTATGTTTTAAGCTGTAGCAGTTTCTCTTGTAGGCATAATGCTTGGTATTATAAATCCTACTAAAGCAGGTACTACCCAACCAAATCCTTTAGAATATAGTGGAAGAAGAGAAACTAAGTTTTCTACTCCAGGTATAAAGTTACCTAGTGTTATTAATATACTAACTACTAAAGTAACATATACAGTAACCTTATGAGTAAGAGGATTAGTTATTCTCTTATGGAATAGGTTTAATAATATAAGAACTATTGTTACTGGGTAGATTACACCAAGTAAAGTAGCTGATAATGATATTATTTTATCTAATCCCATACTAGCAACTAATATACTAGTTACTGTCATTAATAAAACGTTAAATTTATATGGTAATTTACCATTAGAAACTCTTTCAAAGAAGCTTCCACCAGCGGAAAGTAATCCTATTGAAGTTGTTAAACAAGCTAAGGCCATTGATACACCTATTAATATTGCACCTGCATGTCCTAGAATACTTTCAGCAACAAAAAGTAATAATTGAGAGTTTGATAAATCTAAAGCTAAATCTCCAGTATGAGCACCAAGGAAGATTAATCCACCATAAATTATTGCTAGTCCTCCAATTGCAATAACTGCTGCTTTAATAAGTAATTTAAAGCTAGCTTTACCAGTATATCCTTTAGCTTTTATTGAACCTAATATTATTGAAGAGAATATAACAGCTGCAATTGCATCCATTGTTTGATATCCCTCAAGTAATGATGTAGAAAGAGCATCAGGAGTATATGATTTTGTTAAAGCATCTATTGGGCTAAGAACTCCTTTAGCTATTAAGAAGAATAATATAGCTAATAATATAGGAGTTAAAAATTTACCTAAAACATCTATAACTTTTGATGGCTTTAATACAAAGATTAAATTAACTAAAAAGTAAACAACTATTACTGCAAAGTAATTTATATTTGCAAAGTTAGGAGCAAATGCTAATTCAAATGTAGTAGCTGCTGTTCTAGGAATAGCTAATAATGGTCCAATAAGTATAAATAATGCTATTGAATATATTAATGAGAATTTTTTACCTACTTTATCTCCGAATAATTCAAATTTACCGTTAACTCTCATTGAAGATAATATACCAAGTAGTGGTACTCCAACTCCAGTTATTATAAATCCTATAATTCCTAAATAGTAATCTGCGCCTAAATTTCTTCCTAATAAAGGAGGGAAAATAAGATTACCAGCCCCTAAAAACATTGAGAATAATGCAAAGCCGATTACTAAAAAATCTGATCTTTTGTTATTCATAATATACACCCCGTCTTTCTTAAACAATCAAATTGATATTTCCATTTAAAATTATTATTTAAGATATAAATAATTTTAAAATATATTGGTTTATAATTTGATTTAAAAATTTTTTATATAGTATTTTTTCTAATATTCTTTTATTAAATTTTTTATTTTATTTTTAAAAGTTATAATACTATATTATCATAATGTTAAGAAAAATCAATAAAAATATTTTATATATAAAATTATGGAAATATAAACTTGATAATTTGATAAAAAAATAGCTGTAATATTAAATTAATGTTAAAATGGATATAGAAGGAACATTTATAAATTTCATCTTATCAATAAATTAAAAAACAAATAATCTTGACTAAAGAGTAAAAAATGATAAAATAACATTAAAGTTTAATATAAAATATCGATGACAAGAATTAGTAAACTTAAAAACAAACTTTAAGAGAGTCATATGTTTGCTGGGAGTATGATAGTTATGATTAAGTTGAATGGATCTTTGAGATGTTTAGAGGAATTTTAGTATTCTAAATCGTAATTCTTACGTTACAAGAAAGAGATACAAAGAATTTTCTTTGTAACATTAGGTGGTACCGCGATATATTCGTCCTATAAGTCTTATGGCTTATAGGACTTTTTTATTTAAAAAAATAGCTATTTAAGAAATAAAAAGATTAATTAAATTTTTATAAAGGAGGTGTATCTGATACTTCAATTAATTTTTAGGAAGCATCAGAAAAACTAATGGAAGATAAGAAAAAAATTATTTTTAGTGGAATAAAGCCATCAGGTGATTTAACATTAGGAAATTACTTAGGTGCTATAAAAAACTGGACTAAATTACAAGAGGAATATGATTGTTATTTCTGCGTTGTTGATTTACATGCCATAACAGTAAAACAATTACCAGCAGATTTAAGAAGAAGAACTTTAGAAGTTTTAGCTATATATATAGCATCAGGAATAAATCCAGAGGAAAATACATTATTTATACAATCACATGTACCAGCTCATTCAGAAGCTTCATGGCTTTTAACATGTAATTCATATATGGGTGAATTAAGCAGAATGACTCAATATAAAGATAAATCAAAGAAAATGGGAGATTCAATAGGAGCAGGATTATTCAATTATCCAGTTCTTATGGCAGCTGACATACTTTTATATAATGCAGATCTTGTTCCAGTAGGAAAAGACCAAATGCAACATTTAGAGCTTGCTAGGGATATTGGTACTAGATTTAATAATTCTTATAGCAAAACATTTACTATACCAGAGGGATATGTTCCAAAAGAGGGAGCAAAAATAATGGATTTACAAGATCCAAGCAAAAAGATGTCTAAATCAGATGCTAATCCAAATGGTTTCATATTAATAATGGATGAGCCTAACGTTATAAGAAAGAAAATTTCAAGAGCTGTAACAGATAGTATTGGTGTTGTAAATTATACTGATGAACAGCCAGGAGTTAAGAATTTAATAAATATTCTTTGTGCAATAAAAGGATATACTCCTGAGGAAGTTGTAAAAATGTATGATGGCAAAGGATATGCTGAATTTAAAAATGATGTAGCAGAAGCTATAGTTGAAGAGTTAGCTCCAGTTCAAGAAAAGGTTAAAGCTTTATTAGGAGATAAAAAAGCTTTAGAGGAAATATACAAGAAGGGTGCAGAAAAAGCAAATTATGCTGCAATGAAAACTCTTAGAAAAATGCAAAAGAAAATAGGATTAATCCCAAGATAGGAATTAAGAACTCTATTAAGTAAAGTTCACTAGATATAGCTTAGTAATTATTGAATTTCGTGAAGAATTTCTATTAATTCTTCCATAAATATAATTAAGGCTTCGAAACGCCCGTTGGTCAAACAGTCTCAGCCTTTTAACATTATATTTATTACAGAATAAATGAAATTCTAAACACTTATTCAAATATTACTTCACTTATATCTAGTAGACTTTTTATAGAGCTTTTTATTACTTATGAAGAAAATAGATATTAAGATTACCTAAATAAGAAAAACTCGCTTTGATTTGAACCAGTTTTAGATTTTTAAGGATAAATTCATTCTAAAAACAATTAAATTCTAATCATTCATTCAAATATTATTTCGCTTATATATGATGAATTTTTTATAGAGTTATATGTAAAATAATAGATTCTAATTACTTATTTAAGTATTACTTTGCTTATATTTAGTGACTTTTTTTTTATAGCTTTTTATTTAGTTAGTCTATATTTAGTGAACTTTTTTATATGTTAAAATCATTATTTCCTTTAATTTGTAAAAATGATACAATAAAGAAAATGAATAATTTGTTAAGCTGTATTTATGGAGACTTTGCTTTGAGTATAGGAAACAAAGGAGGATTTATGATTATTAGATTGATTGTATGCATTTTAATATTAGGTGGTTTAATTATTTATAGGAGTAATAAATTAAAAACTATTAATTTAGAAAAGAAACAAGGGGATTCAAAGGTAATTAGTTTATTTCACGATAAGCTATCAAACGTATTATTAATATTTTTCGCTTTTGACTTGTTAGTTGGAGTTATGGCAAGAGAAGCTAATAATATTACATCAACTATATGGAGAGTATTAACTATTATTTTTTGTTTTGGAATGTTTATATATGTTACAAAGGAAAGTATTAAAAGTACTTTTATTATAAGAAAAAATGATTTTATCCTTTTTGTAAATGGAGAGGAAAATATTAATTTTCATGATGTTAAAGAAATTAATATAAGCAATACAGCTAATAAATATGTTTATTTAATTACTATATTCTTAAAAGATGGTAGAGAATATAGAATTAAAGGAAGAGATCAATATGAAATGAATAAGGTAGTAAGACTAATTAATGAAAAGATTGGTTATAAAGCTTTGAAAGAAGAGTTAGCAAAAGCTTAATATTATTAATGGGAATTATTATATATGATAAATTTTATTAGAAGGAGAAAGTAGTTTTTTTATTATAGAAGAAACAAGTAGTTTTTTATTAGATATATTGGGAAAAAGTAAGAGGGGGAATTGGGATGCCACCATTAAGTTTGCTTATTAAGCCAGCTTCTAGTGGATGTAATTTAAAATGCACTTATTGTTTTTATCATTCTTTAAGTGACAATAGAAATGTTAAGAGCTATGGAATTATGAGAGATGAAGTTTTAGAAAGTATGGTCAAAAGGGTTTTAAATGAAGCTGATGGACATTGTAGTTTTGCTTTTCAAGGTGGAGAACCTACTTTAGCAGGATTAGAATTTTTTGAAAGGTTAATGGAGCTTCAGAGAAAACATAATTATAAAAATTTAAAAATATATAATAGTTTGCAAACCAATGGAACTTTAATAGATGAAAATTGGGCAAAGTTTTTAAGTGAAAATAAATTTCTTGTAGGACTATCTATGGATGGACCTAAGGAAATACACAATTTAAATAGAAAAGATTGTTACGGTTTAGATACTTTTAGTAAGGTAGAAAGGGTAGCAGAGTTATTTAAAAAGTATAAGGTTGAATTTAATATATTATGCGTTGTGACCTCTAATACAGCTAGGCATGTAAATAAAATATATAGATATTTTAAGGAAAAAGATTTTAAATTTCTTCAATTTATAAATTGTCTTGATCCATTGTATGAAGAAAAAGGTAAATATAATTATTCTTTAAAGCCAAGGGATTATACTAAGTTTTTAAAGAATTTATTCGACTTGTGGTATGAAGATTTTCTAAATGGAAATAGAGTAAGCATTAGATATTTTGATGGTTTATTAGAAACAATTTTACTAGGAAGGTCATCATCTTGTGGAATGAATGGGACATGCACCTGTCAGTTTGTTGTAGAAAGTGATGGGAGTGTTTATCCTTGTGACTTTTATGTTTTGGACAAATGGAGATTAGGTAACATACAGGAGATGACAATGAAAGAATTATTTGAAACCAATAAAAATCATGAGTTTATAAAAGAATCCTTTAAAGTTCATGAAGAATGCCAAAAATGTAAGTGGTTTAAGCTTTGTAAAGGTGGATGTAGAAGATGCAGAGATTCAAAGGAAGATTCTCCTTTAGAGTTAAACTACTATTGTCAAAGCTACAAGGAATTCTTTGAATATGCCTTTCCAAGGCTAATAAGCGTAGCTAACAGTATTAAATAATAGATATTTTACCATTTAATTTATAACTTTTATTATAAGTGTTAATGGTCATAAAAGGACATGTATAAAAATAACTTTTTATAAAACTTACAAACATTATGAAGAGAATGTTTGTAAGTTTATTTTTTATATTTTTATAGCACTTTTAATTTTTTTATTAACATGGACTTAACCTTAGCATAATTTCCTTTTAACATTGAGAAGATAATATAAGAGTGTACTCAATATTAACTGAGATTTTGGAGGAAATTTAAATATGTTTAAAAAGAGATTAATAGCAATTATAGGTACTATATTTATAGGTGCTACAGCCATGGTTGGATGTAATTCTGGTGGAAGTGAAGCAAAATCTACAAATGCAGTTAGTATATCTGGATCAACTTCTGTAGGACCAGTTATGGAAGCAGAGGCAGAGGCTTTTAAGACTAAGAAACCAGATGTATCTATAGAAATAAATCAAATAGGATCATCAGCAGGTATTAAAAATGCTATGGAGGGAGTTTCAGAAATAGGAATGGCTTCTCGTGACCTTAAGGGAGAAGAAAAACAAGCTGGACTTAAAGAAGTAGAAATAGCTTATGATGGAATAGCTTTAATAACACATAAAAATAATCCAGTGAAGGATTTAACATTAGCTCAAATAAAAGATATATACACAGGTAAAATAACAAACTGGAAAGAACTTGGAGGAAGTGATGCTCCAATAGTGGTTGTTTCTAGAGAGGATGGATCAGGAACAAGAGATGCTTTTCAAGAAATAGTAGGATTTAAGGCTGAAGAGTTAACTGTTAATTCTCAGATATCAGATGGATCAGGAAATATCAAGTCATTAGTTCAAGGTAATGAAAATGCAATAGGATATATATCCTTTAGTTATGTTGATGATAGTGTAAGTGCAGTAAAGGTTGATGGAGTTGAAGCAACACCAGAAAATGTGTTAAACAAATCTTACAAAGTTTCAAGACCTTTCTTAGCAGTATATAAGGAAGAGAATTTAACAGAGTCAGGTAAGAGTTTTATAGATTTTATATTAAGTGAGGAAGGGCAAGACATAGTAGCTAAAGAACACTTAATAAAAGTAAAATAGTTCGCTTATATATTTAATATACATTTAATCCTAAGAATAGCTTATTTATATTCTTAGGATTTTTTATTAGATTTTTTTACATAGATTTAACATAGAAATAATATTAACTTAACCTAAGAGAAATAAGATTAATCTTGTAAGCGAAACAAAAATATAAAATGAAATAAATTATTAGATTTTAAAATATATATTAAATTTATATAAGCGGAGGAAAAAATGAATAGGAGAAGAGTAGTAAGTGCATTAAGCAGTATTTTAGCAATGGGCTTTTTATTAACGGGATGTGGTGGAGGATCAAGAGCTAATATAATAAAAATTTCAGGCTCAAGTTCTGTAGGACCCTTAGTAGAGGCTGAAGCAGAAGTTTTTAAAAAGGAGATGCCTAATATTACTGTTGAGGTAAATCAATTAGGATCATCAGCAGGAATAAAAGATGCTATAAATGGAACTGTAGAGATAGGAATCTCTTCAAGAGATTTAAAGGAAAAGGAATTAGAATCTGGCATTAAAGAAAAACCTATTGCCTATGATGGCATGTCAGTAATAATTAACAATGAAAATCCAGTGCAAAATCTTACAATGGAGCAGATTAGAGATATATATACAGGAAAAATAACAAACTGGAAAGAGGTTGGTGGAGAAGATACTCCAATAGTATTAGTTTCAAGGGAAGATGGATCAGGAACAAGAGATGCCTTCCAGGAAATTGTTGGATTCAATTCAGAAGAAATAAGTCCACAGGCTCAGATTTCAGATGGTTCTGGAAGTATTAAAACAATGGTAGCAGGAAATAAGAATGCAATAGGGTATATATCCTTTAGTTATGTAGATAATTCAGTGCACGCTGTTAGTGTTGATGGAGTGAAGCCTACAGCTGAAAATGTACAAAATAAAATGTACAAGCTATCAAGACCATTTTTATTAGTATATAAAGAGGAAAATTTAAATGAAAATTCAAAGAAATTTATAGATTTCATAATGAGTAAAGAAGGACAAGAAATAGTTGAAGAAGATGGATTAATAAGTGTAACTTAAGGCTTATTTATTAAAGAGAATTAATTTAAGAAAAATGCTAAAGATATATTTATTGGAGATTAATTTAAGGTGGAGGTAAATATGGAAGCTAAAAGTCAGAATAACAAGAGTAAATATTTCATAGAAAGCTTAACTGAAAAGATATTTTTAATTAGTGCCTCAGTAGCTGTAATAAGCTTACTTTTAATAATAGGATTTGTTTTTTATAAGGGGTTAAGACCATTCATAGTAGAAGGGTACTCCTTCTGGGATTTCATATTTGGTACACAATGGATACCAAGTGCAAATAAATATGGAATATTACCTATGATTGTAGCTTCTTTAGGTGCTACAATAGGAGCTTTATTAATAGGGGTTCCTGTTGGAATATTAACATCAATATTTATAGCAGAGATAGCGCCAAAGAGAATATCAAAAATTATGTCAGGAGCAGTAGAACTTTTAGCTGGGATACCTTCTGTTTTATATGGAGTATTTGGATTAGCAATAATAGTTCCTACAATACAAGATGTGTTTAACTTGCCTAAAGGACAAAGTTTGTTAGCAGTAATAATAGTATTAGCAATAATGATGTTACCAACAGTAATAACAGTATCAGAGACTGCTATAAGGGCTGTACCTAATGCATATAAAGAAGGATCATTAGCCTTAGGGGCATCAAAGACTGAAACAATATTTAAAGTTATTGTACCAGCTGCCAAGTCAGGAATAATGACAGGGGTAGTATTAGGAATAGGTAGAGCAATTGGAGAGACAATGGCAGTTATATTAGTAGCAGGGAATACACCAGTTATTCCAAGTTCTATAATGGATAGTGTAAGACCACTTACAACTAATATAGCCTTAGAAATGGGTTATGCATTTGGAACTCACCAAGAAATGCTATTTGCAACAGGGGTAGTATTATTTACATTCATATTAATACTAAACTTAGTGCTTAGTAAACTTTCTAACAAGGGTGGTAAATAAATATGAGAAGAGTTAAAGATAATATATTAAATGGATTAGTTTGGTTATCAGCCATCTTTACAATAGGAATTCTTGTAATTATTTTAGGGTTTATATTTGTAAAGGGCATAGGAAAAATAAATTTAACATTCTTAACAAGTAATTATTCAGCTAGTGGCGGTGGTGGAATATTACCAATGATAGTAACAACCTTATGGACTGTTTTACTTTCCTTAGCTTTTGCTACTCCAATAGGAGTTTTAGGAGCTGTATATTTACAAGAATATGCTAAACAAGGAAATATGGTTAAGTTTATAAGATTTGCTACTGAAAGTTTAGCAGGTATTCCTTCAATCGTTTATGGATTATTTGGAGGTATATTCTTTGTAGTAGCTTTAAAAATGGGATATTCAATTTTAGCAGGTTCATTAACAGTATCAATAATAATTTTACCTGTAATAATTAGAACTACAGAAGAGGCTTTAAAAACTGTGCCAGAATCATATAGAGAGGCATCTTTAGGACTTGGTGCTACAAAGTTTCAAACTTTATATAAAGTAATATTACCAAGTGCAATGCCTGGAATACTTTCAGGAGTAATATTATCAATAGGACGTATAATAGGGGAATCAGCAGCTATATTACTTACTGCTGGAACTGTTGCACAAATGCCAAAAGGAATTTTTTCAAGTGCAAGAACACTTACAGTTCAAGCCTACCTTGTAACAAAGGAAAAAGGAGATATAGAAACAGCAGCTGCAGTTGGAATAGTTCTTATAGTTATAATACTAGCATTAAATATTTCAGCTAAGTTAATAGCTAAAAAATTTAATAAGGCAAACTATTAATTTAAGGTGGTATTAAGATGAGTGATAAGAAAACAAAAATTCAAGTAAGAGATTTAGATTTATTTTATGCAAGCAATCATGCGTTAAAGAAAATTAATATAGATATAAAAGAAAATGAAGTTACAGCATTAATTGGTCCTTCAGGATGTGGTAAATCAACTTTCCTTCGTACTTTAAATAGAATGAATGACTTGATTCCTATAGTTAGAATTGAAGGGGAAATACATGTTGATGGAAAAGATATATACAAAGATGATGATGTTATAGCACTTCGTACTAAAGTAGGGATGGTATTCCAAAAGCCTAATCTTTTCCCAATGAGCATATATGACAATGTTGCTTATGGACCAAGAGTACATGGAATAAAAGATAAAAAGGTTTTAGATAAAATTGTTGAAGAGAGTTTAAGAGATGCTGCTATTTGGGATGAGGTTAAAAATAGATTAAAATCCTCTGCTTTAGGTCTTTCAGGAGGGCAACAACAAAGAATATGTATTGCTAGAGCTATAGCTATGAATCCAGAAATAATTCTTATGGATGAGCCAACATCAGCTTTAGATCCAATATCCACATTAAAAGTAGAAGAGCTTATAAGAAAGCTTGAGGATAAATATACTATAGTAATAGTAACACATAATATGCAGCAAGCAGCGCGTATATCAGATAAAACAGCATTCTTCTTAAATGGAGAGCTTGTAGAGTTTAGTGATACTAATACAATCTTTACAAATCCAAGAGATAAGAGAACAGAAGATTATATAACAGGAAGATTTGGCTAAAATTATAAGGGGTGATTAGAGTAAATGAGTATAGATGATTTAAGAATAAGTATAAAAGAATTAAAAGCTGAAACTAAAGAAATGATGGAATTATGTGAAGTGGCCATAGAAAAATCAGTAGACTCAATAGTTAATAAGGATTTAGAGCTAGCTAGAGAAGTTATAAAAATGGATGACGATATAGATAACTTAAGAAATAAAATAATTGAGAAATCTATTGAACTTACTGCTTTAAAACAGCCTATGGCTAAAGACTTAAGAAATGTATATGCCTTATCAACTATAGCTATGGAACTTGAGAGAGTAGGAGATTATTCAGTTAATATAGCTATGGAAACAATAAAAATAGATAATGAAGAGCATATTACAGGAATGGTAGGAATACCTAAAATGAAATCAGTTTGCTTAAACATGCTAAAGGCTGCTAAAAATTCACTAGATAGTAATGAAACAAAGTTAGCTTATGATGCTGCCTTAGAGGATAACATAGTTGATGATTTATATAATGATGTTTATGTAAATTTGTTAGCTGCAATGCATAAGGATTCTAACAATATAAATCAAGGGGTTAAATTAATATTTGTTGCTAGATATTTAGAGAGAATAGGGGATCATATAACCAATGTTTGTGAGAATATAGTCTATGCAATAAAAGGTGATATGACTGAACTTGGATAATAACATAAAATATAAATAAGATAAAATTTAGCTTATTAGGTCTGACTTAATTAGTATTTTAATTTAAAGATATATCTATAAGTGGTATATCTTTTTTTGTTTTCAATATTGTGATAAGCTATAAAATAGGGTAGTGTTTTGGGTAAAGGAGGGACAAATATGACAAATAAAAAAGTCCTAATAGTAGATGATGAGGAACATATTAGAGAACTTATAAAATTTAACTTAAAAAAAGAGGGCTATGGTACAGAAGTTGCTGTTAATGGAACTGAAGCTCTAAAAATTATAAGAGAAATTAAGTTTGATTTAATACTTTTAGATTTAATGCTTCCAGAAATAGATGGACTAGAAGTATGTAAAGAAATTAGAAGAAATGAAGAAACTTCAGATATTCCAGTAATGATGATTACAGCAAAGGGGGAAGAGTTTGATAAAGTATTAGGCTTAGAACTTGGAGCAGATGATTATATAACAAAGCCATTTTCAATAAGAGAACTTATGGCTAGAGTAAAAGCTTTACTTAGAAGAAGTAATGTTAAAAAAGAAGAAAATATAATTAAATTTGGTGATGTAGTAGTTAATTTTAAAACAAGAGAAGTAACAAAAGGAAATCAAAATGTAGAATTAACATTAAAAGAATTTGAATTATTAAAGCTTCTTATAAAAAATAAGGGAAATATATTAACTAGAGAACTTTTGCTTGATAAAATTTGGGGATATGAATACATAGGGGAAACAAGAACAGTAGATGTTCATATTAGACATTTACGTAAAAAGATTGAAAGTGATGATAAAAATCCACAATATATCCAAACTATAAGGGGAGTTGGGTATAAGTTTACAAGTAATGAGTAATTAAAATGTAAAGGATAAACTTATAATTACTTATTAAAGTAGTATATAAATAAATTGCATATATGAAGAGGAATTTATAGGTGTAGTAAATTTAGATTAGAAATAAGCAAAAAATAAAACCACTCAGATAATGGCAGAAATCTGAGTGGTTTATTAGCAATGAGAGTCAAATAGTAAATTTATATACATTATTTGTCAAGTTATAAACTTCCTTTAAATCCTTACCAGAAAGTAAGTGATTCATTATTATTTCTTTTGAACTATCATAAAGTTCAAATATTTCTTGGGCATTTTTCTCTTCTTCATATACCTTCCAATATCCACAAAGAAGACATTTACTCTTAGTACATTCCATAAAGCATTCTACATCCTTAACTGGAATTCCTAGGAAAATACCTAATTCATGAGGACAATGGAATGAATCATATCTATTAACTAAATGAGTTAATATTTCATCAATGCTCATAGTTAATTTATAGTCCAGTTTTTCTAAAAAATCCATGGAAGATTTTTTATATACAGTATTCATTAAATTTATTTCATCATAAATTAATACTACCTTAGAATTTACAGTTTCTCTAAGCAATATGTGCTTTAAATTAAGATCTTTTAAGAAATCTTCACCATACATATCCCAAAGTTTATATAAATTATGACCTTGCTTTGAAAGAGTAATGGTGGAAGAAGGCTTAATCCCTGTTATTACAGGAGAAATTAAATATGATATAAAGGATCTCATATATTTTTCGTTGTTAAGAGTTTCTAAGAGATTAAGAAAATCATTATTCATTTCAGCTTCTTCCACCTTTCCTTCAGATAAATTAAAGTGCTTTACCAGCAGCTTTACAATTTTCTATGTCTTCTTCTTCAGGAGTATTATTAACTATTAATGTATTTACTACATTTGCACCGTAGCCTTCCATTCTATCTTTCCAAGTATCCATCCATTCACCAGTTCCCCAGTCATATGAACCGAATAGTAAAGTTGGTTTTCCAGATACAAGTCCTGAAATTTCTTCAACAAATGGATCCATTTCGCCTTCTTCAATAGTTTCACATCCCATAGCAGGAGAACCTAAAGCTAATACATCACATCCTTCTACATCTAGAGTAGATGCATCAGAAACATTTAAAAGTTTTACTTCTAATCCGTTTTCTTTAGCTCCTTCAGCTATTAAGTTAGCCATAGCTTCTGTATTACCAGAACCTGACCAAAAAATAATATTTAATTTTTTCATATATATCACCTCGTAAATTTAAATCTTTATTATAAATGAAAATCAATTTCAATTAGTTTATGTCATTATAATACAATAGTAAGATGATAATGTCAATAGTAAATGATAATAATTTTCAATAAGTGGTGAAAATTTTTTAAAATGAAAAAAAATAAAAAGAAATAGAGAGTATATACTTCTTTGAAAATTAAAAGTATGGGAATTTTATAATGGATTTTTGAGAGGATTAAGGAACATAGAAAATATTTAACTTAAATTAGAGAAAAGAAATACAAGTAAAATTTTATTAATAGATTTAAATAAGAAAAAGGGCAGTATCAAATATTAATAATAAAACTTATAAACATTATAAATAGAATAGAGTTATAGGTTTTATTAAAAAATATTTTGAAACATGCCCTTAAAAATTATTTTTTATTATTTTAATTTAAATGAACTCTTTAATGAAACTATTCTGTTGAATACTAAATTATCATCACTTGTGAAATTAGGATCAACATTGAAGTAACCATGTCTAAATAATTGATATTTATCTTGAGGTTTAGCATCTTTAGCACTTGGCTCAATGAATCCCTTACATATAGTTAATGAGTTAGGATTTATTTGCTCAAGGAAGTGCTTTCCTTCATTTTCTTCACAATCATCTAAGATTAATGGCTCATATAATCTAAACTCAGCAGGAATACAGTTATTAGCATCAACCCAGTGGATTGTTCCTTTAACTTTTCTTCCAGTAAATCCAGTTCCACTCTTAGTTTCTGGGTCATAAGTACAGTGAATTTCTGTAACTTCCCCATTTTCATCTTTTATTACTTCGTTACATTTTACAAAATAAGCACCTTTTAATCTTACTTCGTTTCCTGGGAATAATCTGAAATATTTCTTTGGAGGATTTTCCATGAAATCTTCTCTTTCAATATAAACTTCTCTTGAGAATGTAACAGCTCTTTTACCAGCTGATTCATCCTTAGGGTTATTTTCTATTTCAAGAATTTCTGATTCTCCTTCAGGATAGTTTGTTATAACTAATTTAAGTGGATTTATAACAGCCATAGCTCTTGGAGCAGTTTCTTGAAGATCTTCTCTTATGAAATGCTCAAGCATTTGAGAATCAACAGTAGAATCTGCCTTAGCAACACCTATAGCTTTACAGAAGTTTCTTATTGACTTAGGAGTATAACCTCTTCTTCTAAGTCCAGCAACAGTAGGCATTCTTGGATCATCCCAACCATCAACTATGCCTTCATCAACTAATTGCTTTAATTTTCTTTTACTCATAACTGTATTTGTAATGTTAAGTCTTGCAAACTCAATTTGTCTTGGAACATTTTCCATTTCACATTCTTTAACGAACCAATCATATAATGGTCTGTGATCAGCAAATTCTAAAGTACAAATAGAGTGAGTTATTCCTTCAATAGCATCTTCTAATGGATGAGCAAAGTCATACATAGGGTAGATACACCATTTATCACCTGTATTATGGTGACTAGCATGAGCAATTCTATAAATTATAGGATCTCTAAAGTTTATATTAGGTGAGCTCATATCTATTTTAGCTCTTAAAACTTTTGAACCGTCCTCAAATTCACCTTTTCTCATTCTTTCAAATAGATCTAAGTTTTCTTCAACTGATCTATTTCTATATGGACTTTCCTTACCAGGCTCAGTAAGAGTACCCCTATATTCTTTGATTTCTTCTGGAGTTAAATCACAAACATAAGCTTTACCTTTTTTAATTAAAAGTAGAGCTCTTTTATACATTTCATCAAAGTAGTTTGATGCGAAATGTAATTCGCTCCAGTTATAACCTAACCAATTAACATCTTCTTTAATAGATTCAACGTACTCAGTATCCTCTTTAGTTGGATTTGTATCATCAAATCTTAGGTTAGTTCTTCCGTTAAACTCTTTTCCTAATTCAAAGTTTAAAACTATAGACTTTGCATGACCTATATGTAAATATCCATTAGGTTCAGGTGGAAAACGAGTTATTATTGTATCATGTTTTTTGCTATCTAAATCATCTATTATTATATTTCTTATAAAGTTTGATGAGTGCTCAGCATTTGACATTGTTTATCATCCCTTTTCTCTCATTTTTATATACTCATAAATATATCATAAAAAGCAAAATCTATCCATAATATATTAAAAATGAGTATATAGTTTTTTATAAAATTATATTTAATTATGTATAAAAATCATAAGTTAGATTGCTCTATATAATATTTCCAAATAAGATTAATTTTATGAAATAGAAATGAAAAAAGTTCTGCAAAGTGCAGAACTTTTAATTTATGAATAAACTTGCGTTAATTATCAATTATCTATTCATTTTTTGAGCTTTTCTTGCTTTTCTGCAAGCTGGGCATCTAACTGGATCGTTTTCAAATCCTTTTTCTTTGAAGAATTCTTGCTCTCCTACAGTGAATACGAATTCTTTTCCACAGTCTTTACAAACTAAATTTTTATCTTCCATTTTTTTTACCTCCTGTAAAATTTACTAGGTACGTTTGAGATCTATACTATAAAACTAATAAAATAAATTTTACAGGACAGAAATAAAGTACATATCTACTAAATTTTATTTTATATATTGATTATATCATATAGAAAAAAGAATACAATACTTTTTACCTCAAATATTTAAATTTCTGACGCTTAAAATAAGCTAGTGTATATATGATTATAGGGCATATAAACAGCACTATTAAAAGTATGTATTGATAGTATCTTAATAGTATAAAAAGGGTGTATACATTCTTAGCAGCTAAGTAAGAAAAGGCATATACTATTACTGAAATTAATGCTATAAAATTACGTTTATATTTTACCCTATCTTTCCAAATTGTATACAATGAAAAAATAGTTATTAGATATTTTACAACCCAAGAAAGAGTAGAAGAAATCATTACAAAAACATTTCCATTTTCTACAAAACCACCAAAATAAATTCTTTGAGTTTGAACAAATTGAGGATAAAATACATTTGCAGATCTCAAAGAACCTAAAGTTGATATTAGTATAACAACACATAAAGCACAAAATATAGATGTTAAAAGTATTGTGTTTATTGAGATTTTTTTTAAGTTTTTCTTATCATCTATTCTTGGAATAATAGGCAAAACTATAGCTAAGCTTGATAAGGAGCCTAATTGAGTTAAAGCACAAAGAATATATTCTGAAATTCTTCTATCCTTAAATATAGGAAGAAGAAGTGTGTAATCTATATATCTAATGTTTAATAATGCTAATAACAAATTAATTGCAAGTACAATGCTTACGCAAACTATACATATTATAAGTATGCTATTAAATCTATTTTTACCTATTAAAAACACAGTTATTATGAAAAACAATAAACAATACCATATTGGACTTTGAGCAAAAATATTAACGTTTATAGAAGAGGAACTTACAGAACCTGATTCTATGCACATTAATACCAAAGTAAGTGAAAATATTAATATATAAATATTTCCTAAGGGTTTACCAAGAACTATATAGCAAGTTTCTTTAAAGTCATAATAGTCTATCTTAGAGATTACACTAAAAATAAAGGAAGTTACAAAGAAAAATATAATTCCAGAGATTATAGTGAAAATCCAAGTATCTCTTCCACCTATTTTTATGAATAAGGATGTATAGTTAACCAAAGATGTACTTATGGCAGCAATGATAAAAAATATAAAATGTCTTGCAGTTAGCTTTCCCAAGACATCACCTCATTTCTTTTATAATTTCAAATTTTAGTATTCTCAAAAAAATGAATATTAAACATAATACTAGCGGATAATATTTTTGGGTGATAAATGAATGCAAAAACAATTAGATTTCTTAAAAGACAAATTAAAAGATAGTTTTGATGTTAAGTATAGGGAGGTGGATACAGCTTTAGGACCGGCCACAATTGTTTTTATGGATGTTTTATGTTCTACTCAGTTCATAAGTGAGTACATAGTAAAACCATTAACCTTAGTTAAGGATGGAATAAAAGATGAAAATGATATTATGACTAAGGTTATAGATATAAACATAACAAATTGGTCAAAGGATAAAAATGACACATTACTTCATGTATTATCAGGAGATGTAGTAATAATCTTTGATAAATTCGATAAGGTGATTTATTGCGAAACAAAGGGATATACAAGAAGAGGTGTTGGAATTCCAATAACAGAGGCAGTAATAAAGGGGCCTAGAGAAGGTTTTAATGAGGCCTTTGTTGATAATGTTACCTTATTAAGAAGAAGAATAAAAAATCATAATTTAAAATTCGAGCCTTTATATGTAGGGGAAGATACTCAAACTGTAGTATGTATATCTTATATAAAAAATAAAGCTCCAAAGGAATTAATTGATGAAATAAGAGAAAAAATAAAAAATTTAGATTATAAGTTTATATTAGATACTAATTATATTGAGGCTAAACTTAGAGAAGATAGAACTTTATTTGATACTGTTGGATATACAGAAAAAGCAGATGAGGTAGCAGCAAAGTTATTAGAAGGAAGGGTTGCAATCATAGTAGATGGTACTCCTTTTGTTCTTACGGTGCCATTCTTTTTTATAGAAAACTTTCAAACGCCAGATGATTATTATTTAAACAGGTATTTTACTAGTTTTACTAGAATTTTAAGATGGATAGCATTTTTTATTGCTATGTTTTTACCAGGAATATATGTTGCATTAGTTACTCATCATTTTTCGGTTTTGCCTAGTTTATTTGTCTTTAGGTTAGCAGTTGCTAGGGCTGGAGTTCCCTTTCCAATAGTAGCAGAGGTTATAATAATGATGTTATTATTCCAAATAATAAAAGAAGCAGGATTGAGGCTTCCACAACCTATAGGAACTTCTATGAGTTTAGTATCAGGACTTATTTTAGGAGAAGCCGCTGTAGGAGCTGGTATTGCATCAAGGATAACTATTGTAGTAGTTGCCTTAAGTGCAGTTTGTTATTTCTTGATTCCTAAGCTTTATGGTGCAGTATCAATTTGGAGCATAGGAATAGTAATTGCATCTGCCTTTTTTGGAATTCCTGGTGTGATTTTAATAAGCGTTGTATTATTATCTCACTTAGCTCATTTAAGAAGTTGTGAATATCAATACTTATTCCCACTAGGAACTTTAAATAGATATAAATTTAAAGACATTATTATGAGAGGAAGATTAGACGAAATATCAAAAGATATAGTCGGCAAGGATGGTAAAAATGAACCTAAAGAAAGTTATAGCTAGTTTACTAAGTATAATAATCATGTCAACCATGCTTATTGGTTGCTATGATTATAAAGATATAAATAGAGTTACTTTTGTAACAAGTATAATATTTGATGAAAATGAAGTGGGAAATATAGATATATATTTAGATTGTGTAAAACCTTATAGAAGTTCAAATGAAAGTTCTGATAAAGGAAGAAGAGTATTATATAAAGGTACTGGGAAAACAGTTTTAGAAGCTATGAAAGATATAAATATGTATTCTAGTAGTAAGTTAGACTTTACTCAATGCAAAGGATATATATTTACAGAGAAGGCAGCTAAAAATGGTATAAGAAAGTACATAGATATTATAAATAAAAATCAAGAATTCATGATTAGACCTTATATGTTTGTTTTATTTGGTTCTCCAGAAGAACTTTTAAATGATGTAACTGTTGATGAAGAATATTTAGGCGTTTTTATTGATGATTTAGTTCAAAGGATGAATAAAAGCCCTAGAGTTATAGCTATTGATGCTAATGATTATTTAGAGCTTAGAACTAATTATGGAAACCTACTAGTTTTAGGAGCATTAAGTATAAGAGATGATATGGAAGAAAAAAGATTAGAGTTAAGTGGAGGAGCCTTGCTAAAAAATGAGGTCTTAGTAAGAAGAATAACTGCAGAGGAAGGCATGAGCTATAATCTTTTAATGGGAGATTTAAAAAGAGGAACTCTAGAAGTTATGAACCCTCAAGATCCAAATACTTTCATAACCTTAGATATATCTAATGCAAAAACAAAGACATCAATAAGTTATGATGGAGAGAATATAACTCTTTACAAAGATATAAAAGTTAAATGTTTAATTGGGGAATCACAATCAAGACTTATTGTGGATGAAAAACTTTTAAATCTTTTAGAGTTAGAAGAAGAGGCAGTAATAAAACAATACTTAGAACTTTTCTTTGAAAGCTTTAAAGAGAGTGATATAGACATTGTAAATGTTGGTAACCTTTTTTATAGAAAATATCCAGATGAGGTATTAGAAAAGGATCCTATAAGCATTACAAATTTAAAGATTAATGTTGATGTTGAAATTGATGGCACAACAATTACAGGGAATACACTTTAAAATAAGTTTATATTTTAAGTAGAAATTGCTTTTAATATGCAGATTAAGAGCTAATTTAATAAATAGTTTCTTAAATTATAAATACAATCAATTTAAAAAAGCCTATGGAATATAATGTTCTATGGGCTTTAATTTTATGCTATATTTTATTTAAGGTATAAGGACAATAATATTTATTAAAGAAGAGGGTTATTATGAATGAGAATAAACTTAGAAAATTAATAAAGAAAAATGAATATGAGAAATTAGATTTTAAATTAAAAATAGAGCTTTTTACAGAAAGTGTGAAAAAAGAACTTGCAAAGGATATATGTGCTATAGCTAATTCTAGAGGGGGAAGAGGTTATATAATAATAGGAGTTGAGGATAAAACAAAGAAAATAGTTGGTGTTGATGCTGATTATATTACTGAAGAAAGAGTTCAACAAATAGTGGCCTCAAGGATTGAACCGCCTGTTCCTATAAGTTTAGAGGAATGTTTTTTAGATGGAAAAAGATTATTGGTAATAGTAATATTTAATAGCTATCAAAAGCCTTATCAGATTAGAGAAAATGGAGCCTTTTATATAAGAAGAGGGTCAACTACAGATATTATGAGAAAACAAGAGCTTTTATCAGAATTTCAAAAAGGTATAAGCTTTAATTTGGAGACATGCCCCATAGTAAATAGTAATATAGACTTTTTAAATGAGGAGTTAGTAAAAAGATATTTTTATCTAAAGGGTATTAAGATATCTAAGGAAAATAGAGAGTTTTTACTTAGTAGTAGCAATATAATTCATAAAAATAATATCTCTGGAAAATCAATGTGTACGCTAGGTGGATTATTAGTTTTTTCAGATGTAAATAGTATGTATATACCACATAATATGATAAAAATAAGAAATTTATTAGGTGGAGAACAAACCTTTATAATAAGAGGAAATATTTTAGACATGATGAAAAATATGGAGAAAAAAATAAGAGAAATAGTACCTAATGAATATCCAGTGGCCTTAATAATTGATACTATAAGAAACATTTTAATATATAGAGATTACTCTCAATATAATAAGATTGTTGAGGTGGTTTTAGGAAAGAAAGAGTTAACAGTATATTGTCCAGGAGAAATTGTAAAAAGGTATAGGGATGGACGTATAGGATATATAAAAAGAAATATGTGGATATATGAAAAAATAATAAGCTTAGACAGTAGAGAGGGAGAAATGAATTATAATTTAGGAGGAAAAGAAGTAAAGGAGAGCTTTACTAATAAGGTGAAAGTTATAACAGTTAATGAAGAGAATATAACTAAATTTATATTTAATAAATATAGAACAATAGGTTAATATTTTCAGGGTATTAGGAATATTATATATAAAGTAAGTTTTTACCTGAGAAAATATTATTAAGGGGTGGTAAAGATGATTCAATTATTCTTTAACCAAAGAGGTGCTGGAAAAAGCAAAAATTTAGTTAAACTAGCTAATGAAGAAATTGAAAAGTCTAAAGGGAGTATTATTTTTATTGATAATGATAATAAGAGAATGCTACAGTTAAATAAAAAGGTTAGACTTATACCTATGGACAATTATTGTGTAAAAAGTTATGATCAATTTTATGGATTTTTACAAGGGATAATTTCTAGAGATTATGATGTGGAAAGTATATATATTGATAGCATAGCAAATATTTTGGAGGATATAGAGTTAGAAGAATTAGAGGGTTATTTGGGAAAAATAGAACTTATGAGCAGAGAACTTAATGTAAACGTATTTGTAACTATTCATGGAGATGTAAAAGTAATGCCTGAAAATATCAAAAAATATGTGGCTTAAGCTTTAGCTAGTTTAGAAAATAAATTGTTTTATATAGATTTTTATAGTATTTATGATATTTAATACTATGGGTATAATAAGAACTATAATTAAAAGTTATGGTTCTTATTTTTTTATATATTTTTAGTGAGCCTTACTTTTGGCTAATTAGTTAGATTTGTCTAATTAAAAAATAGCTTTTTTTTAAAATCAATTGAGAATTAATATAATAAAGGATATACTATATACTATATGATATGCTAAATATAGCACCAGCAAGTAGCTGGATTAGAATTTTTTTGGAGGGATAAACAAATGGCTAATGTATTAGATACGTTAATGGAACGTGGGTACATAAAACAGTTTACTCATGAAGCTGAAACAAGAGAACTTTTAGAGAAGGAAAAAGTTACTTTTTATATAGGATTTGACCCAACAGCTGATAGTTTACATGTAGGACACTTCATTGCAATGATGTTTATGGCTCATATGCAAAAGGCTGGACACAGACCAATAGCTTTAATTGGTGGAGGAACAGCTACAATTGGAGATCCAAGTGGTAAGACTGATATGAGAAAGATGATGACAAATGAGACTATAGCTCATAATGTTGCTTGTATCAAAAAGCAAATGGAGAAATTCATAGATTTTTCAGATGATAAAGCTATACTTGTTAACAATGCTGATTGGTTATTAAACCAAAACTATGTTGAATTCTTAAGAGAGGTTGGAGTTCACTTCTCAGTTAACAGAATGCTTTCAGCAGAATGTTTTAAACAAAGACTTGAAAGAGGTCTTTCATTCTTAGAATTTAACTACATGTTAATGCAAGGATATGACTTCTATGTTTTAAATAAAAAATATAACTGTAAAATGGAGCTAGGTGGAGATGACCAATGGTCAAACATGATAGCTGGTGTTGAACTTGTAAGAAAGAAATCACAAGAGAGTGCATATGCTATGACTTGTACATTATTAACTAACTCAGAAGGACAAAAAATGGGTAAAACAGTTAATGGTGCATTATGGTTAGATCCAGAGAAAACTTCTCCATACGAGTTCTACCAATACTGGAGAAATGTTAATGATGCAGACGTTGAAAAATGCTTAAAATTATTAACATTTATTCCAATGGATGAAGTTAGAAGACTTTCAAGTTTAGAAGGTTCTCAAATAAATGAAGCTAAAAAAGTTTTAGCATTTGAGGTAACTAAACTTGTACATGGTGAAGAGGAAGCTACAAAAGCTCAACAAGCTGCTGAAGCTTTATTTGGAAAAGGTGGAGATATGAGTAATGTTCCAACTTACGAAATGGGAAAAGATAAGTTAGGTTCAGAACTTTTAGATATTTTAGTTGAAGCTGAAATAGTTCCATCAAAAGCTGAAGGAAAAAGACTTGTTAAGCAAGGTGGATTATCATTAAATGGAGAAAAAGTTGCTGATTTTAAAAAGACATTAGAAGAGGCTGACTTTGAAAATGGTGAAGTTTTAATTAAAAGAGGTAAGAAAAACTACAATAAAATAGTTTTAGCATAATTCTTTTTTAGAAGAGTGTATTAGAATATATTAGCCAATTATTAGGGGTAATATATTCTATTTACACTCTTTTATTTATATGTGATTTTAATTAGATATTTACACTTAATTTAATCTAGTTATTTATCAAATAATAATATATAAATGGAGGGGGTTACAATTAATTAAGAAGTAAATTTAAAAACTTTGAGTATTGAAATTACAAAGTTGAATTTGATGAAAAATGTGCTTTTTATAAATTGTATTTTAAAAGTATTTCTACCACTTTGAAACTTGTATATATAATTAATAAAAGTGTATAATAAATTACTGACAAAATGTAGATTAGTTTAGATGATTTATTTTATTTACTAAAGAAAATATTTTCTCTAATAATTACATGCAAGATTAAATAGATATATGAAAGGTGATGAAATATGGCGTTATATGCTATCTCTGATTTGCATTTAGCACTTAATACAGATAAACCAATGGATATCTTTGGTGAGAAGTGGCGTAATCATCATGAGAAGATAAAAGAAAATTGGAATAATAAAATCACTGAGGAAGATACTGTTTTAATAGCAGGGGATATTTCTTGGTCAATGAAATCAGATGAAAGTAAAGATGATTTAGATTGGATAGACGCACTTCCAGGTAAAAAGATAATAATCAAAGGGAATCATGATTATTGGTGGGGAAGTATTTCTAAACTCAATAAAATGTATGAAAATACAAAGTTCATACAAAATAATTTTTTTACATATAAAGATTGGGCTATATGTGGAAGCAGAGGGTGGATTTGTGAAGGTTCTGATAAATTCACACAAAAGGATAAAAAGATTTTTGATAGGGAACAGATAAGATTAAGGTTATCTTTAGAAGAAGCTAAAAAGGCAGGACATGAAAAGATAATATGCATGGTACATTATCCACCTACAAATGAGAAATTTGAGGATTCAGCTTTTATCAATATATTTAAAGAGTTTGGTGTTAATAAAGTTATTTATGGTCATCTTCATGGTATGGCACTTAAGGGTAAGGTATTAAATGAAGAGAGAGATGGAATAGATTATAAGCTTACAAGCTGTGATTTTATAAATTTTGATCCAATAAAAATCTTAGATTAAGACACTGTTTCATGTAAAATTAAGATTTTGAAATATTTAGTTTTAATACTTTTTTTGGTATAATGAGCGAGGAGAGTTAAATAAATCTCTCTAAGAGAGTTAGGAAATAGGTGGTTCTATGGCTATACAAAATTGGAAAGACTTTTTAACTCCTTATGATCAAGCAGTAAGTGAATTAAAGGTAAAGTTAAGAAGTATTAGAAAAGAATTTAGAAGAAAAAATGAATATTCTCCAATCGAGTTTGTAACTGGAAGGGTGAAAGAGGTATCTAGTATATTAGAAAAGGCAAATAAATATAGTATTCCTGTAGATAGAATCCAATATGAGATGGAGGATATTGCAGGTATAAGAATAATGTGCCAATTTGTTGATGATATAGATACTGTTGTCAATATTATAAGGAATAGAAAAGATATGCAAGTTCTTTATGAAAAGGACTATGTTAGCAATGTAAAACCAAGTGGCTATAGAAGCTATCATGTGGTTATAAGATATCCTATAAATATGGCAGATGGACAAAAAGATATACTTGCTGAATTCCAAATAAGAACTTTAGCAATGAATTTCTGGGCTACAATAGAACATTCTTTAAATTATAAGTATAAAAAGAATCTGCCAAAGGACATACAATTTAAATTAAAACGTGCAGCTGATGCAGCATTTACTTTAGATGAAGAAATGCTTGAAATAAAAGATGAAATAAAGGATGCTCAAACCTTATTTGAGGTCAAATCAGATATTATAAGTACTATAATGAATAGTATATTAAATCTTATTTCAATAGGAAAAGTGGCTGAGGCTTCTAGATATCAAATAAGTTTAAATAAACTTATTGAAGAGGGAGAAGTTTGGGAACTTAATAATTTATTAAGAGCTGTCCAAAGAGACATAGATAAGTATAATGTATAATATTTAAATAAAAGTAGTTTTTAATGCCACCTTATTTAAAGGTGGTATTTTTATTTTTAACTTTATTTTAAGTGAAAGTTGATTTTTATATAAATATTTAGGAAAAATTAATTTGGTAAAGAAATTTTATTGTTTATTTTAAAATTTTGTTTTAAGTCTTTATATTTAATAATAATTGTTATATAATAATAAATGTAATTTAGAAAGTTGATAGAATTACTCAACTTTAACGGAGCAACACATTATTTGAGTTTTAAAATGATTGAGCATTTATTGAGAGAAAAATAAAATTGAGGATGTGTAATTTATGAATGCTATGGATAATTTAGAATTAAAAAAGATTAAGGAAAATCCTTTATATATAAGAGAAATAGAAAATCCATCAGAGGAGATGCAGCTAGAGGCTATTAAGAAAAATCCATTTACAATTCAATATGTTGAAAACCAATGTGAAAAATGTAAAGAGGAAGCTGTAAGAAGAAATCCAACTACTATAGAGTATGTTAAAAATCCATCAGAGGAAATATGTATATTAGCAGTTAAATCTCTATGGAATGCCTTAAAGCTTATTAAGGAACCTTCAGAAAAGGTGGTTGAAGAGGCTGTTAAAACTAAGGGGTGGGCCATACAATTTGTGAAAAATCCTTCAGAAAAGTTAAAACAAATAGCTGTTTCAAAGGATTATGATGCAATAAAGTATATAGAAGATCCATCACCAGAAGTTCAGCTTATAGCTGTTAAAAATCATTGGTCAGCAATTAAATTTATAAAAAATCCTACTTTAGAAGCTATGAGAACTTCAGTTAAGGAAGATGCTGAGGCAATAAACTTCTTACCAAACTATACTTATGAAGATTTAGAAACTTTTATAGGAGACAATATAAATGTTGTTAAATATCTTTATGAAAGTATAGATGTTGATATGGTTGTTGATATACTTACAAAAAAAGTTGCAGAAGAGAATGTAGATGAAAGTTATCTTTTAGATTTTATTGATTTAGAAGTCTTAGAGATGAACAAAGTAGAATTTATAAAAGAATATGGAAGTAAAAGAGCAAAGATAATATTAGTAGATAGTATGTTATCAATATAAAAATAGATATTTAAAAATATATCTTAGTTGAGAAAGTATTTTAGATTTTTCAAAAGAGAGGTTATAAGGTAAGTTTCGCGGAGAGATTTATAGAAAGAAGGGACACTAAAGTGGATTTTAAAGAAGCGTTAAGTACAGTTAATTTAGTTCTTATGACAGGAGAAGTACCTCTTTTAATAGGAGAAAGTGGTATAGGAAAAACTTCTTTAGCAAAGGAACTTAGTAGAATAAATAATTATCATTTGGTTACTATAGATGGAAATCTTCTTAAAGAGGGAGAAATAGGTGGTCTTCCAATGGTAGAGAAGAAAGAAATCCTATTTAAAGGAGACGTAGTTAAAAAAAGCGTAACAAGATATGCTACACATGTAAAACTTATGGAGATTGATGATCATATTGAAAAGGGAGAAAAAGTTCTTTTATTTATTGATGAATTAAATAGATGTGAGCATGCAGTGCAACAAGAACTTATGAACCTTATATTAAATAGAGAGATAAATGGATATAAGTTAAATGAGGATGTTTATATATTAGCAGCTATGAATCCATCAAATAAATATGATAACTATGAAGATAGTGATTATCAGGTTATTGAAATGGATCCAGCCCAAGAAGATAGATTTGTTTGGATAGATATTAGTTCAAATCTTAAAGAGTGGATGAGTTGGGCAATGGGAGATGGGAATATCCATGAACATATAATAGAGTTTTTATCAACATTCCCTGAATATTTCCACACTCCTAATTCACTAGAAACAATAAAAGCTACTCCAAGAAGCTGGGAGAGAGTTTCTAAGGCTTATAGAGTGTATTTATCAAATAAGAAGAATTTTTCTAAGGAAATATTATATAATGCTTTAAAGGGAAATGTAGGCTCAACAATAGCACAAGAGTTTATAGCATATATAAGTAATCTTAATAAGCCTATTATTTCTAATGAAGAGATTTTTGAAAGTGATGTTTTAGGATTTAACATTAGAGAAAGAATAATGAGTGAAAATCATTCAAGAATGTATATAATAGCTAAGAGTGCTTTATATTATCTTGAAGGATTAAAGGATTATAATAAGGAATTAGAAGTGTTCTCAGACTTATTATCTTGTTATCCTAAGGATTTAAGATTAGGAATAATGAAGGAAATAAAAAGCGATCACTCAGAAGAATTATATAGAAATTTATTAAATGAGGATAAGTTCTTAGAAGCATTCTTTGAGATATATAGCTAGGTGGTGAAATCTTATGGATTTTGAAAGAACTAGGAGGAAACTTCTTAATATAACAATGGAAGCTGAAGAGGAGAATAAGCATTTAACAGATGATTTTAAGAGAGAATTTTGGAGTTTAATAGAGAAAGTAATAATCTCCCTTTATGATAAAGAAAATTCATTTTTTGGTCAGTTTTTAATTCATGTAAAGAGAGAAATAAGAACTGATATTAAATGGCCTATAGCCACTAAACCAGAAATGGGATATTTCACAATGGTATTTAACCCAAGAATAATATTAGAATGCGATTTAAAAGAGGTTCAGGCTCTTTTAAAGCATGAAGTATATCATATAATGATGTCTCATTATGCTAGAGAAAGGGCTTTAAGTAGAAAATATTCAAAACTTGCTGTTAGTATAGCTATGGATATAGCAATAAATCAGTATATAAAGAATTTACCTCCATATAGTAAAAGGCTAGATTATGTAAATTTAGAATATAATCTAGAACTAAAACCAGATATGCCTATGGAAAAATATGCAGAAGAAATTCAAAAGGCAATTGAAAGAAGAAAAAAATATGGTATTACTGGTGATGATAAAAATGCTGGTGATTTAGTAAGCCAAGAAAAATCCCATGAAGTATGGGAAGAGGTTTCTATAAGCTTAGATAGTTTAGAGGGAACAACTAAGAAAACAGCCATAAATGCATATAAGGGAAAGGCTCCTAAAGATTTAGAAAAAATAATCTTACTAATGAAAGAAAAACCGGAAATAAAGTGGAGTGAATTTTTAAAGGATATAATACCTACAACAAGGGGAAGTTATAGAAAAACTATAACAAGAAAAGATAGACGTCTTCCAGAAAGATTAGACCTTAGAGGAAAATTGCCAAATTCTATCCCAAAAATATTAATAGCAATAGATGTTTCAGCATCCATCTCTGATAAAGAGTTTGAAAATATAATAATAGAAGTTTTAGGTATAGTAAGAAATAAAAATGCTGAAATAAAAGTTATTGAATGTGATGATGAAATAAGAAGAGTGTATGATTTAAAAGGAATAAAAGATATAAAGCCAAGAAGTAAGAAAAATGGCTCAACAAGATTTTCCCCAGTATTTAGATATATAAAGGAAAATAATATGAGAAATCATATTCTTGTATATTTTACAGATGGAGTTGGAGAAAAAGATTTAGAAGTTAAACCTATAAATTATAGAACTCTTTGGGTTTTAATAGGTAAGGAACAATTAAGTTTAAATAAATCTTTTGGAACTGTTAAACATTTAGAAAAAGAAAAAGGGGATGGATATACCCTTATGGATGGCTTACAAGATATGAAGGATAATCTTCATGATTGGGCCAGATAAAGTAATAATATAGCACATGTTGATTTAATTGAAAATCAATATGTGCTATATTGTTTTTATATGGTTTATTAATTATAAAAAATATAACTTAATTAAACAGTAAATCCTTAGTTTAATTTATAGTGAGTATTTTGATAAAAATCATAAAGGGGGAATTCGGTGAAGAAAAATATTAAGAACATGGCTTTAGTATTATTAATAATTTTTATGGTTGCTTTAATTGTTATAACATTTAAAATAATTAAATTTAGAAAAAATACTGTGACTGATATAAAAGCTTGTGGTAATAAAATAACTTTTAATTCTAATGTTAAAAGAGAAGACATAGAGTATTTAAAAGTTGATGAAGAGGATCATAGACCAGTAAGTAGAGTTGAAGGGTTAAATTTATTTATAAATAATAGTAAAGTTAATTTAAATGATAAAATTTATGAAAAGAATTTAAGATATTATATTTCTATAGAAGATTTAGAGAAAAATGGACAAGTATCAATTGAGGGAAATAAGATTTTAAGCAGGACAAATAAAAATTACATAGATTTAGAGAAAAAAGAGATTTTAAAAGAAAAGGATAAATTAGATTTAAGAGGAGAAGTTTTAGATTTAGATAATAAAAAATATATTTCTATAAATGATTTTAAAGAGCTTGTTGAAGCTAAGGATGATTGGTATGAAAATAAAAATTCAATTTATATGTTTCAGGGAAAACTTAATAATATAAACTGTAATTATAAGGTTAATGAAGGAAAAGCTGCTTTAATAAGAATAGAGGACGTTAGTGCTGGGGGAGTTTTTTCTGAAGATAATAACATGGAAAAAATGAAATATTTAAGTGATTATTTTAAAGCTAATAATATAGTATTTCACATAGCTTGGATACCTAGATACATAAACCCAGAAAAAAACATAGATAATGATTTACTTAAAAATAATAATTTTGAAAATGTTCATTTTATAAATATGTTAGATCATTTAATAAATAGAGGGGCTGTAATTGGTCTTCATGGATATACTCATCAACATAATAATCAAATAAGTGGACTTGGGGTAGAGTTAAAATGGAATGTTAATAGCAATAGAAATAAAGTTTTAAAGGTTGTTGAGTCATCATTAAAAACAGCTAAGACTTTAAATATACCTATAGGTTTCTTTGAAAGTCCTCACTATAAAGCAGATAGAAATCAGCAAAAAATAATAGAGCAATATTTTCCAGTTATGTTTGAACCCTATGCTGGATATTGGAACTTAAATCCATTAATAAGTTTTAGTAATAAGTCTACATTATATGTTCCCGCTCCTTTAGGATATGTTAAGGATAATGGAGAGACTGTAGCTAGAAGAATTAGAACTTATAGCAATGAAATTTTAACGGCATTTTTCATACATCCATATATTTTTTTAGGAAGTATAGAGAATAAAAATAATAGTATAAATAATGAGGAAATATATGAGTTTAATGAAAACTCTCCTATATTAAAGATAATATCAGCCTTAAAAGAGAGAGGATGCAAAACTATAACTGTTAATGAATTAAACAATCAAATTACATAGCAAAAGTTTTTATTATGTATTTTTATAAAAGACCATCTTTTTTATAGATACTTTTTAAGGTTTAAATAAATTCGGCTAAAATATAAGAATAGTAAATTACTAGCTTAGTATTTTAGTCGAATTTTATTATGTAAGAATAATAAAATTAAGAAGTTTTTAGTATGTCAAAAAATTTCTAAATATTTATTTTGAGTTTGTTTTAGTGTGTATTTTGTGTACACGGTTACATAAAAGATATATAATTAATTTATATTCAAATATATTAAATTATAATAAGTTTGATTTTCTTACAATTTATTTAAAAATACTAAATTAATATACTTGTATGTTTTAAGGGGGAGGAAAAGTATGAATAGAGTATTAGAGATACTAAAGGATAGGTCATTAACATATAATCAGCAAATTAAAGATTTAGCTGCTTATGCTGAAAGCACAATTGAAGTGTTAAATGTTGATGATGAAACAAAAAAACTAATAGATGAAGGGTGTATATGTACTCTTTTTGAGGGGAATGCACCATTTAGGCCTAGATACATAATTCCAGATTATTCTTTACTTATGGAAAAGGGATGTGAATTTTTAAATCTTTCAGTTCCAGAGGATATATGGGAAGCGACTAATAACCTATTAATTTTCTATAAGCATGTGCCTTCAATAACTACATTTCCAGTTTACCTTGGAAATATAGATGAGCTTTTAGAGCCATTTATAGAAGATGAAAAGGAAGCTAAAAGAGCAATTAAATTATTTTTAAAGCATATAGATAGAACATTAACTGATTCTTTTGTACATGCTAATATAGGACCAAGAGAGACTGTAGCAGGAAGATTAATACTAGAGTCTATGGATGAACTTCAATGTGCAGTTCCAAATTTAAGTATGAAGTATGATTTAGAAAATACTCCAGAGAGTTTTATAAATTTATGTGCAAAGGTTGCTTTAAGTACAGCTAAACCTAGTTTTGCAAATCATAAAATGGATGTGAAAAGTTTTGGAACAGATAGATACGCTATAGCAAGTTGCTATAATGGATTTCATATTGGTGGGGGTGGATATACCCTTGTAAGAATAAAATTAAATGAGGTAGCTAAAAAGGCTACTTCAGTAGAGGACTTTTTAGAGAATGTATTACCTTATGTAAGCACTAAAATGATTCAGTATATTGATGAAAGAATAAGATTTCTAGTTGAGGAAACTCAATTCTTTACTTCTAATTTCTTAGTAAAAGAAGGATTTATTCAGAAAAAATTATTTACAGGAATGTTTGGAGTAGTAGGTCTAGCAGAGGCTGTAAATACTTTATTAGGAGCAGAGAAACAAAGTGATAGATTTGGGTATTCAGAAAAAGCTAATAAACTTGGATTAAGAATAATAGAGAAATTAAATAAAATAGTATCAGAACATGAAGCTAAACATGTAAATTGCTTTGGAGGACACTATGTTCTTCATGCACAAGTAGGAATTGATTTAGATCAAAATGTATCACCAGGATGTAGAATACCAGTTGGAGAAGAACCGGAATTATTTAATCATATAATGCAATCAGCACCATTTCATAAATATTTTTATAATGGAATAGGAGATATATTTGTATTTGAAGATACATATAATGATCATCCAGAAGCCTTAGTTGATATTATAAAGGGTGCCTTTAATTCAGGAATAAGATATATGTCTGTCTATGGAAGTGGAGCAGATGTAGTAAGAGTAACTGGATATTTAGCTAAGCGTTCAGAGGTAGAAAAGCTTGAAAGAGGAGAGGCTGTCCTTAATAATACAGACCTATTTGCCATGGGAGCAAAGAATAATTGTCATGCCTTTGAAAGAAAAATTAGAAAGTAAGTGATATTATGGCTTTAATAAATAAGATAATTCCATTTTCTTGTGTTGATGGACCAGGAAATAGAATGGTTATATTTTTTCAAGGATGTAATTTTAAGTGTTTGTATTGCCACAATCCTGAAACTATAAATAAATGCATCTCTTGTGGAAAATGCGTTGAAAATTGTGAAGTAGGAGCTTTATCAATTAGTGATGGAAAAGTTATTTGGGATGAAGAAGAATGTATTTCTTGTGATAAATGTATAAAGCTATGTGAACATATGTCTTCTCCTAAAACTAAGGAGTATTCAGTAGAAGAGCTTGTAAAAAAGATAGAAAAAGATAGTTTTTTTATAAGAGGAATAACTGTTAGTGGTGGAGAATGCACTTTAAACTCTGAATTTTTAATAAAACTTTTTAGAGAGGTTAAAAAGCTTGGATTGACTTGCTTTGTTGATACTAATGGTAATACTGAATTAGATGATGAGCTTATAAATCTTACAGATAAGTTTATGCTTGATGTTAAGTCAATTGATGAAAAAGAAAATATTTGGCTAACTAAATCATCAAATAAATTAGTTTTAGAAAATTTAAAAAGAATATTAGATTTAGACAAGATGTATGAAGTTAGAACTGTTATAGCTAAAGGACTAAATAGCGAAAAAACAGTGGATGAAGTATCTAAAATCATTGGTGATAAATGTAGATATAAGCTTATAAAATATAGACCCTTTGGAGTTAGAGAAGAAGGTATAAAGGTTCATGGAACTATAAGTCCAGAAGATAGTTATATGAATGAATTAAAAGAAAAATCTATATCTAATGGATGTATTGACACAATAATAACTTAATATTTTATGTGTTAAAATTATGTTGTTATTTAATACAAAAGAAATATTAAAATATTAGAGAATAGAGATTTATAAAAATATATAGTTATATAAGTAAAAAAAAGATAAAAGCAATTAATTTGCTTTTATCTTTTTAATTAAGCTTTATAAATTTTAATTAAAAATATTGAAACAGTATTTTACGAGAATATTATTTTTACTCCTTTTTCTCTTAATTTTTCAAGTTCGGACTTAACATCTTCAATTTCATTTGTGATTACATAATTAACTTTAGAAATATCTCCACTAGAAAAATTATGATGTATTCCTATTTTTGAGTTATCTGCTAAGACAAAAGTTGGCCCATTACAATTTTCTAGCATTTTCATATTTACTGTAGTTTCCTGAAGAACAGATGTACTGATTCCTGTATTAGCGTTTATACCACTAACTCCTATAAAACATTTAGTTGCAGTTATTTTAGAAATTATTTGAGTGGCTATATCTCCAACCATAGATTGCTTTCTTCCATATACTTCACCGCCTGTAAGTATTATTTCTACATTTGGTGATAAATTCATACCTAAGATTTTGCCATTGTTTGTAATTACCATAACTCTTTTATCTTCTATATATTCTAAGAGTTTTATTGCAGTTGAACTAGAGTTTATAAATATACTATCTCCATCTTCTATAAATTCAGCAGCTTTTTTAGCTATAGAATCTTTAATTTTTTCTCTTTCGAGATTACTATGATTAAAATAAGGATCTTCACTCAAAGCTCCTTCAATAAGTTCAGCCCCGCCATATTTTCTTCTTATAACCCCTTCTTTTTCTAGATTTTGAAAATCTCTTCTTATTGTTATATTAGATGTTTTTAATAAAGTAGCTAATTCTTCTGTTTTAGCAAATTTATTTTCTTTTAAATATTTCAATATTGCCTGTTGTCTTTTAAAAACAAAGCCTTTTGCGTTTTTCATTATAAATGCCTCCTAATTGCTATTGTTTGGTATTATTTTCTATAAATATCTCTCCGAATATTATAAATCTAAAATTAAATTATATATAGATAATTTGAAAAAAGTGCTAAAATCTGTAGATAGTAATTTAAAAAATATAAAGTTGTATTTAACTTTAATAATTGAATACTGAAGTTAATTATAGATATCACTAAGTTGGATATTACTATTTATAATAATTGTACATAAAAGAACAGTATAAATCAACGTAAATAGAAAGAATAACAATCGAAAAGAACATAAAAATAGAAAATAATTTGATTAACAGCACAAAAAAACAGAAAATAAACAAAAACAATCAAAAAATACTTGCAAAGAAAACAATTACAGTATATAATTTAATCATAAAATGATTGAATGAACTTAAAAATATTCAAAACAATCAGATGGGTGGAGGTATAATTATGAGTAAAGTAAATGAAATAACAAGAGAATCATGGATTTTAAATACATTTCCAGAATGGGGAACTTGGTTAAATGAAGAGATCGAAAATGAAGTGGTTAAACCAGGAACATTTTCTATGTGGTGGCTTGGATGTACAGGTATATGGCTTAAAACTCAAGGAAATACAAACATATGTATAGATTTTTGGTGTGGAAGCGGAAAAAGAACAAAGAAGAATCCTTACATAAATTCAGAACACCAAATGGCAAGAATGTGTGGAGGTAAGAAACTACAACCTAATTTAAGAGTTGCACCTTTTGTATTAGATCCATTTGCAATAAAGAATGTTGATGCAATAATATCAACACATGATCATAACGATCATATAGATATAAATGTTGCCGCTGCAGTTTTAAAAAATTGTTCAGAAGATGTTCCATTTATAGGACCACAAGCATGTGTTGATAAATGGATAGGATGGGGAGTGCCAAAGGAAAGATGTATAGTTGTTAAACCAGGAGATGTAATAAAAATAAAAGATATTCAATTACATGCTTTAGAATCTTTTGATAGAACAGCTTTAATAACAGCTCCTCCAGAAGGAGACTTAAGAGGAAAAATGCCAGTAGATATGGATTATAAGGCAGTTAACTACTTAATAGAAACTCCAGGAGGAAATCTTTATCATAGTGGAGATTCACATTATTCAAATTATTATGCTAAGCATGGAAATGATTATAAAATAGATGTTGCCCTTGGATCATATGGAGAAAACCCAAGAGGTATTACAGATAAAATGACATCAGTAGATATTTTAAGAATGGCTGAAGCATTAAATACTGAAGTAGTAATACCATTCCATCATGATATATGGTCAAACTTCCAAGCGGATACAAATGAAATCCTAGCATTATACGACATGAAAAAATATAGATTACAATATAAATTTACACCATTTATATGGCAAGTAGGTGGAAAGTTTACATTCCCAGAAGATAAGGATAAGAGAGAATATCATTATCCAAGAGGATTTGATGATTGTTTCTCTGTAGATATAAACTTACCATATAACTCATTCCTATAAGATTTAAGAGTGGAGGATATTATCATGTTAAAAGAATTAATAGAAAAAGGTAGATATTCTTTTCATGATGGCTTTGATAATTGGGAGGATGCAGTTAAGGCTGCATGCGCTCCCTTAGAAAAAGAAAAAGTTATCGAAAAAGAGTATGCGGATTTAATAATAAATAGTATTAAAAAACATGGACCATATATAGTGATTGCGCCAAAGATTGCTATACCACATGCACAAGAAGGACATGGAGTTAATGAAACAGCCATATGCTTTATGAAAACGAATACTCCTGTGAGCTTTGGTGAAGGTGAAGAGTATGATGCTCAATTATTTTTTGTTTTAGCTTCAGTAGATAATGAAGTACATTTAAAGAATTTAACTAAAATGGTTGAGTTAATTTCAGATGAAGAAACTGTAGAAAAGCTTTTAGAAGCTAAATCAGTTGAAGATCTTAAAAAATTAGTATAAGAGATTTTTAAAAAAAGTTTTAAAGTTTCTACAGTGCTTTAGGTAGGTTTTAAACTAAAGTACTGTAGAAATTATAGTAAATATTTAAGACTAATCTTATTTAGTTTTTCAGTTAAGTTATAAATTAAAACAGTTTACATAACATTGGAATAAGTTAAGAAAAGGGATATGGGAGGAGAAGTATTATGGATTTTATAATCTACATTTGGGAGTTTTTCCAAAATAACATTCTGACAAAACCTGCATTTTTCATTGGATTTATAGTTCTTATTGGTTACTTGTTACTTAAGAGACCTTTTTATGATGCTTTGGCAGGATTTATAAAGGCAACAGTCGGTTATTTAATTTTAAATGTTGCAGCAGGTGGACTTGTTAGTAACTTCCGTCCAATTCTTGCAGGCCTTAAAGATAGATTTAATTTACAGGCGGCAGTTATAGATCCTTATTTTGGACAAACGGCGGCTCAAGAGGCTATAGGGAATATAGGAAAATCTTTTTCAATGATGATGGTAGTTTTACTTATAGCATTCTTATTTAACTTAGTGCTTGTATTACTTAGAAAATTTACAAAGGTTCGTACAGTATTTATTACAGGACATGTAATGGTACAACAATCTGCTACAGCTTTATGGTTAGTATTTTTCTGTTTCCCAAATTTAAGTAATATGGGAGTAGTAGTAATGCTAGGATTACTTCTTGGAACATATTGGGCAGTATTTTCTAATCTTACAGTTGAACCATGCCAAGATCTTACTGAAGGTGGTGGATTTGCAATAGGTCACCAACAAATGTTAGGAGTTTGGATAACTGATAAAATAGCTGGAAAAATAGGAAATAGTAAAAAGAGTATTGAAGATTTAGAACTTCCAGGATTCTTATCTATATTTAGTGATAACGTTGTAGCAACTGGTATATTAATGACTGTTTTCTTTGGAATAATCATGGGAATATTAGGACCAGATTTAATGCATACAATCGATAAAGGGTTTGATCAAAATACAAATTTCTTATTTTATATATTAGAAAAATCACTTAACTTTGCAGTTTATTTAAGTATATTACAAATGGGTGTTAGAATGTTCGTTTCAGAACTTACTGAATCATTCCAAGGTATTTCAAACAAAATACTTCCAGGATCAGTACCAGCTGTAGACTGTGCAGCAACTTATGGATTTGGACATCCAAATGCAGTTACTATTGGATTCTTATTTGGAGCAGTAGGTCAATTTATAGCAATAATAGGACTTGTGGTTTTCCAAAGCCCAGTACTTATAATAAGTGGATTCGTACCATTATTCTTTGATAATGCTACATTTGCAGTGTTTGCTAACAGAAAAGGTGGATTAAAGGCTGCCATGATAATTCCATTCGTTTCAGGAGTTATACAGGTTTTAGGTGGAGCATTTGCCGCTTACTATTTTGGATTAGCTCAATTTGGAGGATGGCATGGAAACTTTGACTGGGATACATTATGGCCAGTAGTTGGAGTTCTTATGGACAAGTTTGCTTATGTAGGGGTTGGAATAGCAGTAGTAGGAATGCTTTTAATACCACAAATTCAATATTTTAAAAATAAAAAGGGTTACTTCAAGTTAGTTGAAGATTATGAAGGATATTTAGAAGACAAAGAAAAGGAAAGAGTGCAAAATTAGATTTAAATCAATTGATAGTTAGTACCACTTTGTTAAGTACTAACTATCAAAATAAAATAGATAAAATTAATTGGTGTTAATTAGGAGGAGATATTTATGTTAAAAGTAATAGCAGCATGTGGAAATGGAATGGGATCAAGTCAAATTATAAAAATGAAAATAGAGAAGATATTTAAAAAGTTAAATATTCCTGTATCAATTCATCATACAAGTATAGGAGCAGCAAAAACAGAAGCTTCAAGCTATGATGTAGTATTCTGTTCAGATGCATTAAAAGGAAATTTTGATAAAGCAAAGGCTTCAGGAACTATAGTTATAGGACTTAAAAACCTTTTATCAGAAAAAGAAATTGAAGAAAAGATTGTAGAAAATATAGTAAACAAATAAATATAAAAGTTATGATATAGTACTTATTTCTTAGAGTGTTAAGAGATAGGTACTATGTTATAAATAAGACTTTATTTTAATTATTTATAATTTAGGAGGAATATAAGATGAAAATAGAAAAGAAGTTTTTAACTGACTTACATAGATGTTATTCAACAAGCAGTACTGTTATTGATGGAGATAGAAAAATACTTATAGCAACTGAAGGAGAAGGCCCTTGCTTCATGTATGAGGGAGAGGATTTTAAACAATCAACTGTTTGGGATGGTCCAGGAGGAACAATGTCTATAATCCCTATTCCAGGGAAAAATGGCGATTTTCTAGCAGTTCAAAGATTTTTCCCTACATTTCAATCAGAAGATGCTGAGATAGTATGGGGAAGATATGAAAATGGAAAGTGGGAAATAAAAACATTATTTAAGTTACCATATTTACATCGTTTTGATATTTTAGAAGCTAATGGAAAGTTATATTTCTTAGGAGCAGTTTTATGTAATAGTAAGCAATTTAAAGAGGATTGGAGCGATCCAGGTAAGATATATGTAGGAGAAATTCCAGAAGATTTAAATAAACCTATTGAGCTTAAGGTTATAAAAGAAGGATTAACTAAAAATCATGGATATTGTAGAGCATATCATAATGGAAAAATGGTTGGTTTAGTAACATCTCAAGAAGGAGTGTTTAGAGTAACACCACCTGAAAGTGATAATGAAGAATGGGATATTGAAAAAATAATGGATAGACCTACAAGTGATGTAGCTGTTGTAGATATAGATGAAGATGGTGAAGATGAATTGGTTACTATTGAAGAATTTCATGGTAAACATTTTAGAATAAATAAAAAGTTTGGAGATGAATATAAAATTATTTATGAGTATCCAAAAGAAATGGATTTTGGACATGTTGTTTGGGGTGGCAAGCTAAGAGGAGTTCCAACTATAATAGGTGGTTATAGAAGATGCGATAAAGATTTATTTTATATTCAATGCACTGATAAAGAAAAATTAGAGTTTGAAACTGTAGTTATTGAGTCTGGGGTTGGACCAAGTAATGTTGCCGTTTTAAATGAAGATGATAGAGATATAATAATATCTGCAAATAGAGAGCTAGGACAAGCTGCATTATATATTGTTACTGATTAATAAAAGATAATAAGTTTAATTAATAAGAGAGCTATTAATTGAATTAATACGAAATATTGAAAAATAAATTTTGTTATAAGGGTTATTAAGAGTCTAAGGAGGATCTTTTATATGTTAGAGAACTTAAAAAAAGAAGTTTATGAAGCTAATATGCTTCTTCCAAAATATAATTTAGTAACTTTTACTTGGGGAAATGTTTCTGCCATAGATAGAGAAAAAGGACTTGTTGTAATTAAACCATCAGGAGTTGAGTATGACACAATGAAACCAGAAGATATGGTTGTGGTTGATTTAGAAGGAAATATTGTTGAAGGAAAATATAAACCTTCATCAGATACAGATACTCACTTGAAACTTTACAAGGAGTTTAAGAATATAGGAGGAATAGTTCATACACATTCTAGATGGGCAACAATATTTGCTCAAGCAGGAAGAGGAATAAAGCCATATGGAACAACTCAGGCAGATTATTTTGCAGATGAAATTCCTTGTACAAGAGACATGACTAGAGAAGAGATTGAAGGAAATTATGAATATAATACAGGGGTTGTAATTGTTGAAAGATTCAAAGACATGAATCCAGAGAATATTCCAGCAGTACTTGTTAAAAATCATGGTCCATTTACTTGGGGAAAAGATGCTAAAGATGCTGTTCATAATGCTGTTGTTCTAGAAGAAGTAGCAATGATGGCATATAACACAGAAATATTAGCAAATAAAAATGTAGATAGTATGTCTGATGATTTATTAAATAAACACTTTTCAAGAAAGCATGGTCCAAATGCTTACTATGGACAAACAGGAGCTTAAGAAAAGGAGCGGATTAAAATGAAGGAATATTTTATTGGATTATATGAGAAAGCTATGCCTAATACACTTACTTGGAGAGAAAAGCTTCAATGTGCAAAAGAGAATAATTTTGATTTTTTAGAGGTTAGCATAGATGAAACTGATGAAAAATTAAAAAGACTTGATATGACAAAAGAAGAAAGACAGGTTTTAGTAGACCTTATGTATGAAGTTGGTCTTCCAATAAGAACTATGTGTCTTAGTGGACATAGAAAATATCCTATAGGAAGTGCAGATGAAACAACTAGAAATCGTGGTATGAGAATAATGGAGAAGGCCATAGAATTAGCTGATGATTTGGGGATTAGGATAATTCAATTAGCAGGATATGATGTTTACTATGAAGAGGGGAGTGAAGAAACAAGAAAATTATTCTATGAAAATCTAAAAAAAGCTGTTGAAATGGCTGCTAGATCAGGAATAATTTTAGCTTTTGAAACTATGGAAACTGAGTTTATGAACACAGTTGAAAAAGCTATGAGTTATGTTAAAAAGATTGATTCACCATACTTAGGGGTTTATCCTGACTGCGGAAATATAACTAATGCGGCTACTAAATATAACAAAAATGTTATTGAAGATTTAAGAAGTGGTAAAGGTCATATAATGGCTGTTCATCTTAAGGAAACAAAACCAGGTAAGTTTAGAGAGATTCCATTTGGAACTGGACATGTTGATTTTGAAAGTATAATAAAAGAATCATATAACATGGGAGTAAGAAGATTTGTTACTGAGTTCTGGTACACAGGTACTGGTGATTATAGAGTTGAAATAAAGAATTCAAGAAAATTTATAGAAGAAAAATTCAATAAAGCCTTAGAAAAGTAAAATTAAAGGGGCTTTTATAAAAATAACTTTTTATAAAACTTACAAACAGTATGAAGAGAAATCTAGTAATTCTCAGAATATGTTTGTAAGTTTTATTATTATATTTTTATATAGCCTCTTTTTACTATATGTTTAATTCTGCTATAGTAGCTCTTATTTTATCCTTATTAAGGGCTGAAAGATAAGACTCTCTTTTAGTTAAGGCTTTATCAAAAGATTCTAAAGCACCTTTAGTGTCTCCTTCATCTTTTAGGATTAAGCCATAATAATAATATGGTTCTGGTATTCCAGGATCTTCGTCTAAAAGTTTAGTATATACTTCCTTAGCCTTTTCTATATTTCCAGTGAAATAATAAGATTGAGCTAAGTTATCCATTATAACCTTGTTATCTTTATCATATTCATAAGCTAAAAGGTTATATTCTAAGGCTTCTTCATATCTTTCATCTAATATTAAGAAATAACCTAAAGTCTCATAAACAGTTGTGTGTTCATATTGTGTATGAAGATTTTTTAAGTTTTCAATAGCCTTTTTTAAATCACCATTTTTCCAAGTTATAAGAGAATCTGTCATTGTATAAGAAGCTCTTAATCTCTCTGGTAGTTTATCATAATCAATAGCACTTAGAAGCTTAGTAGCTTCTTCTAAATTTCCTAAGTAAAGAGTAAGATATGCATATTGAAGTCTTATGCTATCACTAGCATTTTTATATGTACAAGCTTTTTTATAAAGTTCTAGAGCTTTTTCTCTTTCACCATTTCTAAAGGAAACATTACCTTTGTAAGCTAAAATATAAGGCTTTTTCTTATTATATTTGTATAAAGCATAGATTACTACAACAATTAGTGCAAAAACATATTGCTTCATCATTACGAATACAAATGCTAATATTAAAGCAATTATAAAGTCATAAGCTATATTCATTTTTTACGCCTCCAGTAAATATAAAATATTGCAATTATATTATAAGAATAATTTTAATGGAATTTTATTCTTAATACAACTTTACTTAATTATATTTACAAAAAAATTATTTTAATTTAACAGTAAAATAAAAGAGGGTTGTACCAAAACAAAAATCAATAAAACTTATGAAAAATATAAAGAAAATATATTTATAAGTTTTAAATATAATTTTTGATACAACCCTTTTTCTTTAAAAAGTAAAAAACTCTATTAATTATATCTTTAAGCTTTCACTTTCTATATTTATTTTTGTGTTTTATGGATAATTATTTGTTAAAATTATCCTAAATATGCACCAATATGATTAATCATAGGTGGATTTTTATATTTAGTAAATGAAATTTTAATTTTATCAGTTTTGATATTATTAAGTTTTGCTATATGTCTATATCCAATTGAAGTACCATTATAAAGTTCAAACCATCCATTGTTATATGCATAAACTTTAAATTCTTCTACATTTTGACCTTCAGCAATCCATTCTCTAATTTCTAAAATATTAAATTCAGTTATAGTTTTGAAATCTATTTCTATATAAGGGTTAACAGCATTTTCATTAGCTATCCAATAAGATTTCTTATAATCATCAATTAAATTATAGCTATCGCTAGAAGATGAATTTGTAGCTAATATAGAGGAACCCTTAATAAGGTTATTAGAAAAAGTTTCTTTTATATATTTAGAAAAATCAGAAAGTAAGCTTAATTCCTTATGATTTAATAATCCATCTGTATTAGGAGATAAAACTAATACCAAGTTTGTATTTCTTCCTAATGAATTATTATACACATGTTTTAAATTTGATAATGAATCTTTATTATGGTTTAAGCAGTGAGATAGGGAGTAAATACTTTCTCCAACCATCCAAGTATCTCCATAAATATTTCCTTTTCTAATCTCTTCATTGTTAAAATCTTCTTTTAAAAGATTTAAATTTACAGAAGAGTAGAAATAGTTTTTAGATGACTCTATATCTGAATAATATGTCCAACGAACATCTGGGCCAATAGGGCTAGATATGATACATTTAGGATTTATTTCTTTAATTACTTTAAAGTATCTTTCAAAATCAAGGGAGTCATAATATTCATCTAAAGAGGTCATATCCATAATAACTTCACTTACTTGTGAATAATTAGTCATAAGTTCTTTTAATTGAGACGCGTAGTAATTATCATATTCTTCAGGAGTTAAGTTTAAAGTGAGATAATCTTTTAAAGTAAGATGAATACCAAATTTAAGTCCAAACTTTTTACAAGATTTACTAACTTTTTTTACTAAATCATCATAATTATTTTCTAAAGAAAAAGTATTTATATTAACTTTTGAACAATTGCTTTGCCATAAACAAACACCATTATTAAGCTTAGTAGTTAAAATAACTTTCTTAAATCCAAATTTAAATAAGTTTTCTATCCATATATCTGTGTTAAATGAAGTCTCTTGTTTTAATAAAGAAGGAGCTTCATCATTATTTTCAGAATTAGCTGTAAATGTATTCATTTGAAGGTCTAAAAAAGCTATTAGTTCATCTTCTTGGTATTTTCTTTGTTCTTTAGTTGGAGTTAGGTTTACTAGAGTTGTATTCATTATCTCTCCTCCTTAAAAATAAAGCATTTATTAAATTATAATACTAAAATTAAACATAAACAACCATATTAGTAAAAATATTGAAATTTAATTAAGTTTAAAAATTTTTAAAAAATAAAATAAAGAAGAGTAGATTTAAATTTAGTTAGTATTTTAAGTATTATAAATTGATTTTAAAAGACTTAAATAAAATTTATAATTTTATAATTTAAATTTATATTTTTTAGCTTAATTGTAAAATGAAATTGAACTAAATAAAAAATCCATGGTGGATTAACCTGTGTTATGATTTAATCGCGAAAC
>OFLW01000050.1_pt1 | contig 93425 bp, 90 predicted proteins | sample 1541061 | NCBI WGS metagenome assembly OFLW01 (sample SAMEA4413045, study PRJEB24355) | metagenome | biome: human; feature: gut; material: faeces | place: United Kingdom | collected 2010
CTGGCCATGGTGATGATCATCTCGCTTCCTCCAGCCCATGCTGGATTCCACGTGTCCACAACCAAGGGTCAAGGCCCCACGGGGAACGCGAGCTGTTCGGTCGTGGCGGGCGAAGTACCGGCACGCTGGCGGGGTCAGTTCGGCCAGCTGATTGTGGAGCCGATTCAGCGGGGCGAGCTGGTTTTGCACCCACTCTGCGGCACGAACTCGGAGCCGTCAAAAAGCACAGGGGTCGCGTCAAAAGGTATCCGGGAGTCACCCTTCACTTCTTGCTGCGCTTCTTGTATCGCTGATACTGATTGTACTCCGCCCTGACGCGGTCGAACTCCTCGTCAGTTTGGTTCTTGAGAAAGCTCAACGCATCTCCAGACCACACGTGGGTGGGGCTATGGGTTCCTCGCCAAGCGAACTTGCTGTTGTCTCGCATATTGTGTTTCCACGCCATGCAAGTCAGATCGTAGCTGGTTAGCTTCCTCCCGTTCTTCCTTGCCCTATTCGCTCGCGCTATCAGTTGCGTTGCGGAATACGGGTGTGTTTCGTTGGGGTCCACTTTTCGTTGAACGATCGTGGTTGCGGCACCTTGGTCAATCGCAACTTCAAGATCGGCTCGGCTGATCTTCTTCCCAGATTGCAGGTTGATCTCTTGGATCATGGCGATGCGGCCCATGTCTGCTCCTAGATCTTCAGCTTCGCCGATGATCTTCCTCAGGTCTCGTAGGAAGTCCTCGACTACTTGCGTGGATCTTCCATCCCCGTCGACTCGTAGGGATCGGATTGCATCGCTGGGGGTGCTCGCAGCGAGCGGCAAAAGCGTCCATGTGATGTCATCAGCCAAGTCCTTACCGAAGACATCGAGCACGAAGTCGCGGTAGTTCACGATGCTTTGCTGAAGGAACATGTAGAGGATCGTGTTGAGATCGTCGGACACGTAAAGGTGGATGATCTTGTTTCGATAATCGGTGAGGACATGCAGGTTAGCTCGAACGCCATCTCCGTCAACGCTACTGGGCCAAAGACGATGGCGATCCATATCAGCGATGCAATGCTCTAAGGAAAAAGATCGGTAGTCTTCACCGCGCTTCTTCTTGTAGAAAATGTTCTTCTTAGCTTTCCGTAGAGCAGCCTTGAGGATGAGTTCCCATGCGTTGACGACAAGAACTGTGACGACCTGCTCACGATAAGTCGTTTGTGGCTTGTTGTAGATTTCGATGGCTGCGAGCATCGCCGCGCGAGAGTTGTCGCAGAGCTTCTTGTGCGAAACATATGGCCTAGCCATCAGACATACCTTCCCTGGGCACTGGCATGTTCACTTGACCTCCCAGTTGATGCTGAAGAGCACCTGGCGGGACTGCTTCGCTTGGAGAGCATCTTGTGCGTTGTCGAGCAGTTGATCGGACTCATCACGGAGACGGTTCCGCTCACTGCGGTATTCATCCTCAGCATCGTCAGCCTTGCGTCGCCACTGACGCGCCTCCTGCTTCAGCTTCAGCTCTTGGGTAGCGTTCGAGGCCTTGCGAGCTTCCTTGTTTGCGGTGGCTTCCTTGGCTTGGTACTCGCGAATCTTCGCGTCGTACTTCGCCTTGAGGTCGAGCCGTGTCGCGTCGAGGAGTGCTTCTTGTTCGAGGAAGAAGCGCGCGTTGCGGTCTTCGACGTCACCTCTGAGTTCCTCCAGCTCCTGTGCGATGACTTCGTCGAAACCTCTGGTCTCGACGTGGTCAGCAGTGCTGTCGGTGCAGTGCAGGTCGAGAAGGTCTCTAATCTGCTCATGATCCATAGGGGTGCCGTCGTCAAAGAACCCAGCGGTCAGCAGGTAGGACTCGTGCAGCTGCTGGCTTCCTGCCTTCATAGCGAAGCTGGCTTCTTCAACACGTAGCCTTCCTCGCTTGTGGCGCAGGCGTTTTGCAATTGCGGTTGCACGCTCTGAGCTGCTGATCTTGAAGGTGAGTCTTGCTGGTGGGGTTGCACGGGTTTTCGCTGCGTCGATCACCCAGGCACACAAGTCGCTGGTGTACCGGTATTGGTGCGCGCCCTTCCGGGGTTCCGATTTGAAGTAGTAGTCGCCAACTGGGATGCCCACGTGTGGTGGTTCGTGGAGTGTGAACTGGGTACCCGAACCGTTGAAGGTAGCCAGGTCTTCGAGTTCGTGGTGGGTGACCCGGATGAGTAGGCGTTCGAAGGCGTTGAGCACCACCCCGGTCTGTGCGTCGTAGGACTTGAGTTTGTCGCGTACTTTCGGGTCGAGGTTGTCGAAGACTTTTGCCCGTGTCTTCTTCATCTCACGGTTGATCTGTTTCGAGTACCGTTCCTCGAGTTCCTTGAACGCTGCATCGATCTCGGCAGCTGTTTTGCAGTTGTCCAAGATGGCAGAGATCGACTTCTCAAAGTCCAGACCGTCTTCGATCTGCCCCAGTACTTCATCGGATGCGCCAAACACGGATGTGAACAGTTGGAATTTCTCGCTCAGTAGTTCGAGGATGCGTTCTTCTGCAAGGTTGCCCTTGTTGGAGAAGTTCACCACGATGACATTGTGCTTCTGCCCGAACCGGTGCACACGGCCAATACGCTGCTCGATACGCTGCGGGTTCCACGGCAGGTCGTAGTTGACGAGCATGGAGCAAAACTGAAGGTTGATACCTTCAGCGGCAGCTTCGGTGGCGATCATCAATCGGCCACGGTCACGGAACTCATCAACGAGAGCTTTACGGCGGTCAGCAGCAGCGATACCGGTGACGAGGTCACCGCCGTGGTTTTCCTTTAGCCACTTGTCGTAGATCCGTTTCGATTCCGGGCTGTCGTTACTGCCGTTGAACAGGATCAGCCCTTCACCCCACCCAGCATCGGTCAGTGACCGGGCGAGGTAGTCCTGGGTGACGGTCGAGTCGGTGAAGATGATCGCTTTTTCGGGTGCACCAATCTCCCGGAGCTTCTCGAAGCCTTGCTCAAGTGCGTCGACGAGTTTGACAGCCTTCTGGTTGACCGTGATCGACCGCGCCAGGGCAGCAAAGCCGCGCAGCTCGTTCACCTCGTCGAGCATCTCGGCACGCTGACCGGTGTCGATCTGCTCAACGCTAGTGTCGGTGTTGGCTTCGCTGGCTTCCCGCATCTCGCTGGTCAGGTCGGGGTCGTCTACAAGACCGCCCGCGTCATTGCGTCTACGTCCAGCCTTCACTTCTGCCTGGAGACGATCCGCGATTCTCTCCAGCGTCGTAGCCACCGCGAAGGATGAAGAGCCGAGCCGTTTGCGCAAGATGAGTGCAGATAGGTGCCGTTGGGACTTGGCGAAGGCCCACAAGAATGGTCGCTGCAAATACTCATTGATCTTGTCGTACAGCTGGATCTCTTCGGGGCTGGGTGTGAAAGCGATGGTCAGCGGCATCCGTTGGGTGAAGCGAATGTACTTATCCGCGTTCTTGCGCAACGTGCGCTTGGCGATACGTGCCACTCGTGCGGAAAGATCGTCGTTCCCGACTCCTTCGGGGTGGTCGAGGTAGCGTTCTTTGAACGCTTCAAGCGAGTGGAAGTAGTCGGGTGCGAACACGCTGACCAGCCCGTAGAGCTCTTCAAGACGGTTTTGCAGCGGGGTTGCGGTCAGCATCACCGTTTTGCCTGCGGCCTGACAGATCCTGGCAACATTGCCCGCGATTTTCGCTTGTCCTGTCCAGTGGGAGCGCAACCGGTGCGCCTCATCGCACACCACCAGATCCCATGTACGGATGAGCTTGTGGGTTTGGGAGTTTGCGAACTCGTAGGAGCAGATGAGGATCTCATCACGGCCACCTGGGGCGATGAGTGTGTCGATGTTCTTACTGTCCATCAACGTGGCAGGCAGCGCGAACTTCTCACTCAGCTCCTGCTGCCACTGCTGACGCAGCGAGGACGGGGCGATGATGAGGATGCGGCGTTGACGTTGTGCCCAGTACTGGCTGATGACGATCCCGGCCTCGATCGTCTTACCGAGGCCGACCTCATCAGCCAGGATCACCCCGTCCGTGAACGAGGTCTGCAACGCGAACAGTGCCGCATCCACCTGGTGAGGCTTGGGCTCCACCTGGGCATCAAACAGCAGACCCGCTAACCGCCCAACATGATCGGACGCGTAGGAACGATCCAGCTCGTGAGCATAGAACTTGGCCTGATAGTCACTTAAACGCCGCAACACGCATTCGTCTCCTAGATTGCCCAGCGATCAGGAGAACTCACCGCGTAGTCCACGCCGATGGCCTCGAAGTGCTTCATCGCTGCTGTGATCTTCGCGTTCTCGCTCGGGCGACGCTTCGAAGGATCTTGGCTTGACTTCGTCTCACGCACCAAATACAAGTGCTCGACCCCATCATCGACCTTGATGATCGCCCAGTCCGGGTTATAGTCCCCGACCGGAGTAGGGATGCGGAACTTGTCGGGCAGCTTCATGAACAGTTTGATGTCCTCACGCCCATCCAAGTACTGGGCGAACTGTTTCTCAACCGCCGAGTCGAAGACCACATAATCGAAGTCGGTCTTCTCCTTATGGGTCACCTTGTAGAGCTGGTCGATAAAACGATCCTTCTCCTCAAGCCCATCGGCCTGTAGCTCACGTAGTTCGTAGATGCTGCCACCGATCGGCTCATACTGGATCCCTTCGATGAGGGTGTGAGCAAGCTCGGTTTCGATGCACCCGGTAACCATCTTGATGTAGTCATTCGGGTTCGTCAGGAACTCACCTACCCGCTCCGAGCCCATCAGAATGTCGATGATCGTTTTACGGGTCAGCGAGGTGGATTCCTGGAGCTGCAAGATAATGTCTGGCAACGGGTAGGACTCTTTGAGTACCTCGTCGCGGGACCCAAGAACCGAACCTTTCGGCCCACCTCGGGTGAGCTCCAGCCCCGTGCGTGTGACCTGGATACGGATCGGATGAATCTCTGGGGCTTCCTTGATTCTTGTCACACATCGTCGAACCAGGTCAGCACGATCTAGGCTCACCCGGTAGGTGGTGCGCGATGTGATCTTCTCCCAGAACTCCTCAAACTCAGGCGTGGCATACACCTGTTTGTTCAGCGAGCGAACCACACGCTTACGCTTGGGCTTGACCAGCACTTCGATCTTGCACCGTTCAACCAGGTCAATGACTTCTTGCTCGTAGTCGGCGTACTGTTCAGGTAGCCCGACCGTAAAACCGAGTTGTTCCGGCACCCACGTGCCCAAGACCTCACCGGCATCGTTGATGTAACCGCGATCGTGCAAAGCATCCCAGATTTCAGCGGAGCGGCGCGTGCCAAGGCGGGATTCCTTACCGTCCTCAACGATCGGTAGTTCGGCGAACTCGGTCTTACGCACGTAACCGACGGCGACACCGGCACGCTTGTATTCGTCCTGCAGTGCGGCAGCGAACGCTGCATATGATTCGTTCGCTACGACCGTCAACTGTGCGGTACCGGCGTCCTTGACGCGCTCACCATCCTGGTTAACCGGCAGACGCAAACCGCGCCCGATCGTCTGACGGCGTTCTGTCTCGCTGGACATGTCGCGCAGGGTGCAGATCTGGAACACGTTCGGGTTATCCCACCCTTCACGCAGCGCAGAGTGGGAGAAGATGAACCGAACCGGCTCATCCATGCTCAGCAACCGAGCCTTGTCCTTCATGATCAGCTCGTAGGCGTCATCATCAGCCTTCGTCTTACCCGAGGAGTCTTTGAACGTGATCTGGGCAGCCTTGCCCTTGCCGCGCTTCATCTGCGCAAAGTAGCCCGAGCGTGCCTCTATCGGATCGGCAGGCAAGAAAGCATGCGAGGCAGGACGCTTCGCCCGCTCCTCTTGATAGACGGCGTCAAACCAGGTTGCGAAATCACCGTTGGCGTCCAGGTTATTGATGCCCTCACCCAGGTAGGAGGCGACTTTGTCGATGAAGAACAGCGACAACACCTTGATTCCCTGGGGGTGCACTTGTTCCTCTTTCCGGATGTGCTCGCGCACGGTCTCGCGGATCATCGCCTGGAGGACAGCGGCCTGGTTACTACCGATCTCTTCCCCTACGCGCAGATAGCCGTAGTTGGTCAGTTCAATCTGCTCAGGCATCACGCTGATCTCGTTGATCCGCCAATTCCCCTCATACGCCGGGTTACCGCCAGAGAGCCGCTCCAGGTCAGCGCCCTGAGTCGCGGTAACCTTCCGCTTTGCGTACGAGCCATCCTTCTTACGACAAATCAACTCCAGGCCAGCTTTGAAGGTCGGGTCACGCTTGACCTCAAGCAGCTTCACATACGGTTTAGCCGCGCTCCCGAGCTCTTGCGCATCCGAAACAACGATCTTCTTCACCAGCTCCAGCCGATGCGCATCCAACGGATCCAACCGGTACACGACGTTGCGGGTCATGCGGTGCGTGGCAGAGTACCGCAACGTACACATCGGGTTCAGGTCAGCCACAGCAGACTGCGCGAGCAGCGACTCCATGTTCTGCGGCTCGTCCATAATCACAATCGGCCGGGTCGCCTGCAAATAATCCAACGGACGCAGCCCGGACAGCTTGTCGCGCTGTTGGTGAATGATGCGGGTGTTCTTATCACCACGGATCGAGTCGATCGTCATCACCATGAACTGCAAGGACGTAGCCGTAGCAAAATCACGCACGTCCTCAGCCCGGTCACCGGAGTAGACGGTGTAGTCCATGTTGATCTGCGGGTACAGGTGGCGGAAGTGCTCTCGCATCAACTGGATGCTGGTCTTCACACCCTCACGGATCGCAACCGAGGGAACCAGGATGATGTACTTGTTGAACTTATACTTCGTGGCCAGCTCAAAGGCCGTGCGCAGGTAGACATAAGTCTTACCCGTGCCGGTTTCCATCTCGATATCGAACTGCAGATCATCAACCAACTCTTCGTTGATCTCCAGGCCGTTCCTGTCCTGCACGCGCTTCAGGTTCTTCAAAATCGTGTCCTGGTCGAGGACGAGGTTATTGCCGTACGCCCCGATCTCTAAGAAAACGTCGAAGGCTTCCTGACCACCGAAATCCGGCAGATCAAGCGTCTGTTGTGACGGTAGGTACTGCAGGCTGGTGAGAAGCTGGTCTGCGTCAGCTGGTTGCCCATCGAACAGGTCAGTGACGGCCTCGATCGCACTGGTTTGGTACGGCTGGCGCGGGTCAAACTGGAATTTCATGGAACTCGAACCCTCCTACGCCGTCCACAGATCAACGTTGCGCGTGCGGCACTCCTGCACCAGATTCGTCTTCAACTCGTCATTGCCCTGGAATGCATCCTCCAGAACCACCAGACGCTCCGGCTCCTCACCGACAAGAGCGCGCAGCTGGTCCAGTGTCGGCTGGGTGTGTTCATCCAAATAAGCCAGCACCAGGCCATCAGCCACACTGAACACGCTTAAGCCCGCGACCTCAACAGTTTCGATTTTCTCCGTCAACGAGAACCCCAGCTTCAAGAGCACCTCGGTCAGGAGCGCCTCGGGACGGGCATGATCATCAGCCGAGTCAGCCAAGTCAGCAAACAAACCGACGAGCTCGTCCTCGGAAAGTCCAGAGTCGGCCTTCCACTTGGTGAAGTTCGTGTCCACTAGCTTGTAAGCACGAAAACCAATATCGAGGGAATCTGCTCGACCGTCGAGCTTCGCCGCATCCTCCTTTAAAATTTTTACACCTGCGCGTCGAATACGTTCACGAGTGATGTCACAAATAGTTGTGAACCCCTCGCTTCGGGCAGCAGAGCCCTCTGGGGTTGGCTCTGGAAGCTGCACAGAAATACTGCGACGGTTACCCCCGTCTTCAGCGTTTAGCTGCATGACCGCATGAGCAGTCGTGCCCGAACCTGCGAAGAAGTCGAGAACTATGTCATGGCTATGAGGCTCAGTTGCGATTGAAGCGAGATATTTGATCAATCTCGCGGGCTTTGGAAAGTCAAAGACCCCCGCAATCCCTAGAGCATCCTCCGCTTCCTTCTTTCCTGTGCGCGTGACTCCGAACCGCTCTCCCGCAAGAAGGCTTCGTGCCTTAGCTCCCTCTTTCCGATAATTTTTCGTGTACACAAACCCGTTGCGGAACACCAAATCCGAGTATTGTTGCTGCACCTTCTTCTTGCTCCACCGCCAACGGGCAACATTGGCTCTTCCCTCTGGCTGCTCTGGGAAAAACTCATTTCCACCCGGCCCGACAATAGGAAAGTCAAGTGTTGGCAAGTATCCCAATGTCTTCGAGTCGAGCCGCACGAGTGAGTACTCGCCGCGCTCATCTTGGAGGTTGTAAGAGGTAGATACTTCAGCTTCTAGGTCTAAACTAAACCGGGCTTCAGTGTACCTGCGGGCGTAAACCAAGATGTATTCGTGCTCCACGACAGCGAATTGCGAGTCGTTCTTGCCCGTGCCGCCCTTCTTCCAGATAAGCTCTGAAACGAAGTTTGCATCTCCAAAGATTTCATCACATAGCAGTCTGAGTCTTGGCTGCTCCGCATCGTCAATCGAAATGAAGATTATGCCATCCTGTGTAAGCAGGTTCTTAGCAAGCTTCAGTCGCGGGTACATCATGTTGAGCCAATTGGAGTGAAAACGCCCGGCTGATTCCGAATTGGTGGACAGCTTTCCACATTCATCGGTCTGCCCTGTGAGTTCAAGATACGACCCAATTAAATCAGAGTAGTTGTCGCTGTACACGAAATCATTACCCGTGTTGTAGGGCGGGTCGATGTAGATCATCTTGATCTGCCCGTAGTAGTGCTTCTGCAAGACCTTGAGGACTTCGAGGTTGTCACCCTCGATGAACACGTTTTGGGTGGCGTCCCAATCTACAGAGTTCTCTTTGTCGGGCATCAGGGTTGCCGTCGTCGGTGTTTGCGCTGCCCGGATGGCTTGCGCCTTTCCTGGCCAGGTCAAGCCGAATCGTTCTCGGGCATCGTCAACGTCGACCCCGAGGATGGTCGTGAGCTTGTCAATGTCGACTTTCCCGTCCGCGACGACTTCGGGGAACAACTCGGCCAGCTTTTGGGTTGCCTCGGTTGTGAAGTCTGGTGTGGTTTGAGGGACTTTTTTGATCGTGTCTGACATTGAGTGCTCCGGTGTTTCGAAGGTGGACATCTAGGGGTTGCTATGCGTTCTCGCTGTTGTGCTCGTCTGGGTCAGTTCGCGTTGTTGCTGACGCGATTTGTTCTAGGTTGCAGTCGAGTGCTTGGCAGATGCGGGCGAGGACGTCGGTGGTGACGTTGCCGTCTCTGCCGAGTTTGGCGATGGTGGCCGGTGACAGGCCTGCGGCGTGGCGTAGATCTTCGCGGGTCATGTCGCGGTCGATGAGGAGTTTCCATAGTGGTTTGAAGGTGATGATCACGGTTGGTCGTCTCATGCATCGGTTTGGTCTGTTTCGAGGTTCCAGGTGAACCCATAGAGGGCTTCAGCAGCTTCGTCGAGGTGGATGATGTGGTTCTCAGTCACGGCGCCCTCGGCTCCGGTGCCGTAGGCTTTGGTGGCGTCGAAGGAGAAGAACACCTGCTTGGGTTCGTTCGCGCCGCTGGTGAGCATGCTGCTGTTGGCGTAGATGGTGAGTAGCTCGCGGACGGGTGCGAAGGCGACGGGTTTGATGATCGCCGAGTCGTGGATGAGGAACGGCAGCGGTGTGCTGTGCAGGACGGCGAGGTCGAACACGATAAGGTTTTTGGCCTTGGCACCCGAGCCTGTGTCTCCGTTGTGGTCGAACGTGTAGGAGACACCTTTCGTCGCGGCTTTGAACGTGAACAGTGGGCTCTTGCGGTGTTGCTGCGGGTAGAGAGCGTCGTTGGCTGTTTTCATCTGCGCGTTGATCGCGTCGGTCAGATGCCCGAGCGTCTGCGGAATGGCCTCATCGATCTCGTGTTTGAGCTGTTTGCGTTCCTTCTTGAGTTCCTCGTTGTGATCGAAAGTACGGATTTGTTCTTCGAGCCGGTCGATCCGGGCTTGCAGCTGGGCGGACTGGTCGTAGACCTCGTCATCGAGCTGCACGGATTCCCCGAGCGCCAGGATCTGCGCTTGCAGATTGTTGATGGCGACCTTCAGCTCGGCGGCTTGGGCCTGGTAGTGGCGTTGCTGCTCGCGGAGCTGGTCTTCAAGGATGCCGGTGAGCTGGTGGTGGTAGTACTCGATGGTTTCTAAGGATTCACGGTTCGCGTTCGGGAAGAACTCGTAGAACTCTTCCAGGTCACGGGTGGTGATGCGCGTCTGCCCAGAAAGGGTGGCTTTCACGATGGCGAGTCTGCTGTTGATCGCGTCGAGCTGCTGTGTGAGTGGCCGCAGCTCGCCGCGGCGCTGTGCCTGCTCGTGCCTGGCTTTCCGTTCGGCTTCGAACAGGTCGAGGTCGGCGTGGGTACGCAGCTGCTTTGCTTCACTGCGAGCTTCGAGGAGTTCCTTCTGGGCCGCGTCGCGTTCCTTCTTCGTCGTGAACTTGATGTAGCTGGAGTACTTACCTTTCGCCATCGCATTGAGAGCGTCGACTTCTTTGCGCACCTGGTCGTAGCGGGATTGGATCTTGTCGATCTCCTCGTACGCGCCGAAGAGCCGAAGTAGCGCTTTTGCGCCGTCGATGTCGTTGGCACGCGCGGCTGCGGCCAGCGGCCGATCCAGGAGTGCCATGTCGCGTTCATCGACGCGACTGAATCGTCCGACCAGTTCACGCCACCTGCCGCCGGTATCCCCTAAGCCGTACCCGTCGAGCAGGAACTGCTGATACTCGGCCAGGGTGAGGTCTTCGACCATCTCCTGCCAGTCGGGGTCGTGATAGCGGGTGACGAACCCGGGCCGGTCGGTGGCACGGACGAAGTGGTGATCCGTACCGGTCAGTCTGAGGGTGAAGTGAATGGCGTGGTGGCCGACGGCTTGCGGGAGTCGTACAGCGTCCGAGTTCGGGAAGTCGTTCCCGGCGTAGATGAAGTCGATGATTTGGAGCAGCGTGGATTTGCCGATCGAGTTTTGTGCTTGGTCGGCACCTTCAACAATGTTCACCCCGGCATGCATGGTAATCACCGGCCGGGGTTCGCCGTTGCGGTGGAATGCCGGTGACCAGAGCCTAGTGAGCACGACTAATCACCCCCTCGTTGGCATCCAGGTCGAGCACCCCAAGGGTGAGCAGGAGGGTGAGGGCCTCGATGAGGTCTTCGGTGTGCAGCTTGTCGGCGAGGCGGCGCTGCACGTCAAGAACCGGTACGGATTCGGTGCCGAGGGTCTTGAGAATGGTGACAAAGTCCGCGAGCACGGTCTCGTTGAACCGGTAGAGCTTGTTGGGAAGCCTGATCATGCCAGTACCGGCCTCCTTGGTTTGAACAGTTCACAGATCTGGGTCAGGAACGAGACGACCACCCCGCAGGCGTAATCGTCGATGTTCGTGTGCTGGTGAATCCATGCAGTGAGCCGGGTCCAGATCTCGTCCTGGCTCAGACCAGCGTCGGCCAATACTCGCCAGGCACCCCAAATGTCGTCACGCATCCGTTCGAAGTCGAGTTGTCCTGCCTCCTGGAGGGCTTTCGCCGTCTGGCGCACCCTGGTCTCGTAGATGCTCATGTGGTCACGGACGCGCCGCACCAGTTTCGTATCGGCGAGCTTGGCTTGCATCGGCATCACGTCATAGGTGACGTCCGGGGCAAGGTCTTCGACCGGGAGGTTATGGATCGCCTTGAGCAGTTCGGCGATCTTGCCGTCCAGGCCGAGCGGCACGAGCCCCTCATCGATCCGGTCGCTCAGCGACCAGAGCCGGTTCTGCTGCCGCAGCCTGTCCACATCGGTCGACGTGTGGGCGAGCTCGTATTTCTCGGCACACGGTTTACACAGCGCGGCGAAGTCGTCTGGGCCGTACTCGTCACCGTCAGCGTCGAGGAACACCATCTCGTAGGAGTCGGCCTGGTGCCCGTGCGCGATCACCCTCAGCGGAGTTCTGCATTCCGTGCAGCCGCGCGAGCGAGCCACCACGAGTTTCTCGTACTTGACGCGGGCAGCTTGGATAGCGATCTGCGTCAGCACCTGCTGCTTGCCGTGGTCTGTGCTGGCTTTCGCGTGAACGATCTCCACGAGTAGACGCGCCACGTCGGCGGGGAAATGGTCAAGACGAACCTGCTCACCGTAGGCGGCAATGTTGTTCGTGATCAGCTGTTGGGTCTCTAGCTCCAGCTCGTCCAGGACGGTCACGAAGTTCTTGATGCCCCACCGGGCAGTGATCGCTTTCGCCAGTTTCTTCGTGAACGCGCTATCACGGGATGCCATCGATTCCAGCGTCGAATCAGACGGCAGCGTGGAGGGGTCGTTCCGCGTCGCCCATTCGGCTTCGGTGACGTTGGTGAACATCGAGATCAACTCGCGCAGATAGGGCGCTCGTGACAATCCTCCAGGCACGGCGGGCTGTAGCGCATCGGCGAGCTCGAAGAACTTCATCATCCTCCTACCCATCGAGTCTCATGGTTTCTCACGACAGCCCCTCACGTTTTCTCACAGTTCAGCAGACCCCGATTTCTAGCCTGAAATCAGGTATTTGGAGTACACCATGCCGGATCGCGTTCGTGAAGAACTTCTTCACATGTTACCGCAGAGGGCGCTAGCACGTCACAACGACACGAGCGCGAGCCCGACGTGACGTACTCCGTCGCCGGTAGCTGGAACCAGCTGCCGCACATACCTACAGGTGAGGCTGGCGCAGTCGACGGCAACGGCCTCACCGGGCGACTCGACCGCACCTGTGGCCGGGGCTCCTACAACGCCGAGCTGTGATCGAGCACGGTGGTCAACCGTCAATCGGGAGATCCGTTCGAGGCACGTCGGCGGGCATCTATACGTAGGTGCCCGCCTTCGCTGCTCCTCGAACATCTTCCTGGCTGACCGGCACAACTCCATACCTCTGAACGGGTCTCCCTTCGCAAGAAGGGAAGCTCTCTCGTGGGATTCATTACCTATCCGTCGGTGGCTGGTGCTCCGGTCACGATCGAGGCAGACGACAAGTGGGTTGAGCTCGTGGCCGAGCTTGACCGTATCGACCTCAACAACGAACACGCCTACCACCGGCAGGATCGCAAGTACGCGCGGCTGTGCTCCTGGGAGGCATACAACGCTCACGGCAACCAACTGGATGGTGCGCACCGGTCAGCCGAGGAGGAGGCCTGCGACAACGAAACCGCCGATGAGATCGCCCGCACCAATGTGTGGCTCCACGACGTGTTGGAGGAGTTGATCGCCGACCTGCCCGAGGTGCAGCGGGCAGTGTTCGTAGCAGTGGTCGTCCATGAGCGTCCGGCTGTCGAGGTGGCGGCCGAGCGTGGCGTGTCCAAAGCGGCGATCTCGAAAACCTTGAAAAAGGCCCTGACCAGGCTTCGCGCCGGTCTGGAAGCGGCGGGGGTTAACTCCGCTGACGTTTCTGGCCTTCCTGTGAGCGGCACGCCCGGTGTCGCTCAGGAAGGACACTAGCGATGAGCACGAAGCTCAAGATCAAGATCGCCAAGAATCCCAGCCCGGACGCCGCACTGGCGGCGAAAGAGATTCGCCCGAGCAGGCGGATGCTGCGAGCCATCTTCGGCACCAGCCGCCCCCAGCATCGCATGGCCGTGCTCCTGCCCGGCTTTGAAGCATCCACCGTCGAGGTGCGTGTCGCCGACACCGACGACGACCTGATGGCGCTGGCCGACGCGGTCGGAGCCACTACCCGTGAGGGCGGTGAGGATCGATGATCCCAGTGAGTGACGCGAACAGGTTCATCGGCGCGCTGAACCGGATCGCCGAAGGCGTGACTATGCTCGCCGCCGCAATTGAGGAGACCGCGTGGGAGGGGTTCGAGGATCACGCTGGGATGCCCGGTGCTCGTCCGATCGCTGCCGCCGGGCTCGCCCAACCCCACTTGGAAGAGGCCGCCGCCAAGTACGAGGCCACCCGTCAGTCAACACTCGAACCTGCACCTGAGCCGGTGGCGGTGTCGTTGGCGCAGGTGCGTGGAGTGCTCGCCGGGCTCTCCAGCCACGGGTTGACCGAGCAGGTACGCGAGCTGATCGTGTCCACCGGCGCGGACAAGCTCTCCGCCGTCGACCCATCCAAGTACAGCTGGCTGCTCGCAAAGGCAAAGGAGCTGTCCGATGCCTGACCAGCACGCGCTGCTCTCCGCGTCTGGTGCGCACCGGTGGTTGAGAACTGCCCGCCCAGTGCCGTCCTTGAATCGGGTGAGCCGGACTCGTCGTCGGCGGCTGCCGAGCAGGGCACCGCCGCACACGCCCTTGCCGAGTGGAAGCTTCGACGCGCCCTCCACCAGGCACCCGCGTTCAAGCCGGAGTCGGATTGGATCGACGACGAGATGCAGCACTACACCGATGACTACGTCGCCTTCGTCCAGGAACACATCTCGCTAGCGCGGGAGGCCTGTGGTGATCCGCAGGTGCTGATCGAGCAGCGCCTCGACTTCTCACACGTCGTTCCGGGCGGGTTCGGCACCGGCGATTGCCTGATCATCGCCGAACCCAAGCTGCAAATCATCGACCTGAAGTATGGGCAAGGCGTCCTCGTTGAAGCCGAGCGCAACCCGCAGCTCATGTTGTACGCGCTGGGTGCGCTGCGCACCTTCGGTGACCTATGGCATCGAGCAGGTGGCGGTAACGATCTATCAGCCCCGCCGGGGCAACGTCGACACCTGGGAAACCTCCGTCGCTGACCTGGAGGCGTGGGCTGAGGCGGAGGTGAAGCCGAATGCTGAGCTGGCTGCGGCGGGTGGGGGCGAGTTCTGTCCCGGGAGCTGGTGCCAGTTCTGCAAGATCGCCGCGACCTGCCGGGCACGCGCCGAAGCCAACCTCGCCGCGGCAAAGCTCGAGTTCGCTCCACCGGCCGAACTCACGGATGCGGAGATCGCCGACGTGCTGACCCGATTGCCGTTGTTGAAGTCGTGGGCATCCGACGTGGAGGCCTACGCGCTCTCCCAAGCGGTCAACCAGGGCAAGCAATGGGACGGGTTCAAACTCGTCGCCGGCCGGTCTGTCCGCAAATACACCGACGAAAGCAAGGTCGCCGAGGCCGCTCAGGCTGCCGGATACAGCGACATCTACGACCGCAAGCTCATCACGCTCACGGCGATGGAACGCCTCATGGGCAAGACCACCTTCAACGAGGTTCTCGGCGACCTCGTGGTCAAGCCAGTGGGTAAGCCGACGCTCGTGCCCGACACCGACAAACGACCTGCGCTGGACATCCACAGCGCCGAATCCGAATTCACGAAAACCAACAAGTAGCGAAGAGAAAGAAGGACAATCATGTCTACTCAGAATCCGACCCGTATCGTCACCGGCGAAGTCCGCCTCTCCTACGCGCACATCTTCGAGCCGAACTCAATCCAGGGCGGCAAGCCCAAGTACTCCGTCTCCTTGATCATCCCGAAGACGGACACCGCCACCATCACCGCGATCGAGCGCGCCGTGGATGCGGCGATCGACGCCGGGATCGGCAAGTTCGGGGGCAAGCGTCCGAACAAGGCGGCGCTCAAGCTGCCGCTGCGTGACGGAGACACCGAACGCGACGACGAAGCCTACGCAAACGCATACTTCGTCAACGCGAACTCGCTGACCCCGCCGCAGGTGGTCGACGAGAACGTCGCACCCATCCTCGACCGCTCCGAGGTGTACTCCGGCTGCTACGCACGCGTGAGCCTGAGCTTCTACGCGTTCAACACGAACGGGAACCGTGGCATCGCCTGCGGGCTGGGCAACATCCAGAAGCTCCGCGACGGCGAACCCCTCGGCGCAGGACGCATCTCCGCCGAGTCCGACTTCGGCACCCCCACCGCCGCCAGCGACGACTTCCTCAACTAAGGAGTTCATCGTGATGAAGGACTGCTTCATGGCGATCACGCTGGCGTACTGGCTGTACTTCCTGATCCCCGTTAGCGTCGCGCTACTGCTGTCGTGGATCTCCGACAAGCGTGAAGAACGACGCTTCGCCAAGCTCCTTGAAGAAGGACGAGCACGTATGACGGCCAACGAGATTGCCCGCACTGAAACTGCACCCGAGTAACACCATCACCTTGTGGAGGGGACTGCCGATCACGGTGGTTCCCTCCACATCTGTCTATGAAAGGACTGCTCCATGCGCTCATTGGCCTGTGACCTCGAAACGTACAGCCCCGTCAACCTCGCCAAGTCCGGCGTGTACCCGTATGCCGCCGATCCTGAGTTCGAGCTGCTTCTGTTCGGCTACAGCATCGACAGCGGCGACGTCCACGTCATCGACCTCGCCAGCGACCAGCAGCTGCCCGACGAGGTGCTCGCCGCGCTGACCGACCCGGGCGTGGTCAAGTGGACGCACAACGCGGCATTCGAGCGCGTCTGCCTGTCCGAATGGCTGCACCGCCACCACCCAGACCTCCTCACTGAGGAGTTTCTTGACCCTGGGCAGTGGCGGTGCACCATGATCTGGTCGGCCTATCTCGGCCTGCCGATGAGCCTCGACGCCGCCGCCACCGCACTCGACCTTGACGTGCAAAAAGACAGTGCAGGCAAAAGCTGATCAAACAGTTCTGCACCCCGGCAACACCCAGCGTGTTGAACGGTGGCGGCACCCGCATGCCCGGCCGCGACCCAGATGGTTGGCAGGCGTTCGTCGGCTACAACCGGCGTGATGTCGAGGTTGAGCTCGCGATCCACGACTGGCTCTCGCTGTTTCCGATGCCCGATGCCGAGTGGGACGCCTACACGCTTGACCAGACCATCAACGACACCGGCATCCTGCTCGACCACACCCTTGCAGACGCCGCCGTCGCGCTCGACGACCAGCACCGTGCGGCGACGTTGGCGAGGGCGCGGGAGTTGACTGGGTTGGAGAACCCGAACTCACCCATCCAGCTGAAGGACTGGCTCACCACCCACGGCTGCCACATCGACTCACTCGCCAAGGCTGACGTCGAAACCGCCCTCGACATCGCAACTGGCACGGTCAAAGAGGTGCTGGAGCTGCGCGGCGACCTCGCGAAATCTTCGGTGAAGAAGTACCAGGCCATGCACAACGTGGCAGGCAGCGATGGGCGGGCACGAGGCTTGATTCAGTTCTATGGGGCGGGGCGTACCGGACGCCTCGCCGGACGACTCGTGCAGGTGCAGAACCTGCCGCGCAATTATCTGCCCGACCTCGACCAAGCCCGCGAACTTGTCCGCACCAGCAACCTCGACGTGCTCGAGCTGCTCTACGACTCCGTCCCCGACACCCTGTCTCAACTCATCCGCACAGCATTCATACCCAGCCTCGGTAACAGGTTTATTGTCGCCGACTACTCCGCGACCGAAGCACGCGTGATCGCCTGGCTTGCCGCAGAACACACTACTCTCGCCGCGTTCCGCGACGGCAAAGACCTCTACTGCGAGACCGCAAGCCGCATGTTCGGCGTGCCCGTCGAAAAACACGGCGTCAACGCCGAACTACGGCCGAAAGGGAAGATCGCCGCGCTGGCCTGTGGTTACAACGGCTCCGTCGGAGCACTGAAGGCGATGGGTGCGCTGCGGATGGGTTTGGCCGGACATGAGTTGAAACCGATCGTCGATGCCTGGCGGGCAGCTAACCCCCACATCGTCCAGTTGTGGGCAGACGTCGAGCAGGCCGCGCTCGATGCGATCACTACCCGCAGTACCGTCCGGCTGCGCAACCTGCGTTTCTCGGTCGAGTCGGGCATCTTGTTCATCACCCTGCCCTCGGGCAGACGGCTGGCGTATGTGCAACCGAGGCTGGGTGAGAACCGGTGGGACGGCACGTCAATCACCTACAGTGGTGTCACCACGGGCAGGAAGTGGGGCCGGTTGGAGACCTACGGCGGGAAACTCGTCGAGAACATCGTGCAAGCCACAGCTCGAGATCTGCTTGTCCACGCGATGGGGCTCGTCGCCCGTGCGGGGCATCGGATTGTCATGCATGTCCACGATGAGATTGTCATTGACGAACCCATCGGCTCCAGCTTCACCGTGGAGCAGGGGTGTCAGTTCATGGCCGCCCCACCCGACTGGGCCGACGGACTCCCGCTAGATGCCGATGGGTATGAGTGCTCGTACTATCGCAAGGACTGAGGACGGTGTAGAGCTAGTGGTCGGCGGTGAGTAGCTCCTTCGGCATTTCGCCGTAGCGAGCTGGGGTTGCGATGCCTGCGGCGAGAAGGGCGTTCGTGGCAAGGATCGGCTCGACGCGGTTGGCAAGCCAATCCTGCTGGATACCGGTCTTGGTGGCGACTTGGTCAAGCGCGACGAAGATCTTGTAGATCGAGTGATCGCTGAACTGGCGATGGTCTCGCTTAGCTCGTCGGGCGATGTTGGTCAGGAGCCCTGGACGGTCGAGAACAGCGTGGTTCCACAGCTTCGCGCAGTGCGCGTTGCGGTTGCGCAGGTAGACGAATGATCGGATTTGGCTAGGCAGCGTAGTTGGAGACACGTTCATCGAAGCTGCCATGTCGTGCAGCACTCCGGACTTGCTTGAAGCCTCGATGAGCCTGGACAGGCTACCAAACGAGAAAGCCTCAACTGCTACCCAAATCGGCATCCGCGCGTATGCTTTGGTGCTGTAGGCGTTGCCCGTCTCGATCTCATCACGATAGTGAGACACAAAGGTCTCCTTACTGCGATCCAGATTCGACAAGGCATGTTCTTCGACACGTGCGGCCCCGGGATCAGGCGACTGCGTGAACCCATCGCCGCGAGCGAACGATCCGATCGCTCCGACACGCTGTGCGTAGTAGTACGCGAACCTGGTTCTGAGGAGAACCTCGATCGGGTGGAGCACTTCGTCACACACCGCAACCAGGTCTTGTTCGGTTTCGTAGAGCCGCTGAATCACTTCAAAGGATGAACCGTCGAGGAAGCGATTGTTGCCCGCTATTGGGTCAACTTGCCAGTGGCGGAAATATCCCGAAAGACGGTAGTAGTTCACGCGAGAGAGGAACTCGGCTGCTGATGCGGTGTCAGTGACGGTCAAACCGCGTTCTTGAAGCAGTTTGACTTGTTCGTCGTAACTGAGCCAGCGCTTGACCATGAGCTCCCTAAAAAGTGAAAAGGCCCCGGCCATTTGTGCATTGTCCCTTACGGGACAAGAGGCCTGACCGGGGATCTATCACCCCCTACGGTACGTCAACGTTGCCATCTGGTCAACATCACGTGCCGAAGTCGGCATCTCCACGCCAGAACTCCAGCCCATTCCCGACAGGGGTCGAGTCGAGCTGAACGGTTACCCACAAACTAGCCGGGTTCATGCCGGGACTCCAGCGGCGCGGGTCGTGTCAAGGCTGCCTCAGCGATTCTCCTGGTGACCCGTCCGGATTCTTCGGTGCTCGGGGGCGTATGGGCGAGAGCCTTCCTCACACCGTGTCCGGTTTCGGTGCCTGCCGTGCCTGACAGGTGAGAGCCTGGCGCATCCCGCGCCCACGATTGTCTACCCGGCTCTCAGAAAAGGAGCCGGTCATGGCTACCGCGCTACAAGCGTTCACCAACCACGAGTTCGGCACGATCCGAACCATCACCTCCGGCGGGCAGGTGCTGTTCTGCGGCAAGGACGTGGCGACCGCCCTCGGCAACGCCAACACGAAAGATGCCCTGGCGCGTCACTGCAAGGGGGTCGTGAATCACTACCCCCTTGAAACCGCTGGTGGCATCCAGCAGGTCAGGTTCATCAGCGAGGGCGACCTGTACCGGCTGATCGTCTCGTCCAAGCTGCCCGCCGCCCAGCAGTTCGAGGCGTGGGTGTTCGACGACGTCCTCCCGTCCATCCGCCGTCACGGTATGTACGCCATCGACGAGCTGCTGGCCGACGACGAGTTCCTGGAGCAGGCCATCGTCACCCTGCGGGCGGAGCGGGCCAAGCGCCTCGCCGCCGAACAGGCCCTGTTGGAAGCAGCACCGAAGGTGTCCTACTACGACATCGTGTTGGCCTCGCCCTCGCTGATCACCACCACCGAAATCGCCAAAGACTACGGCCTGTCGGCGAAGAAGCTCAACCAGATTCTGCGCGAGGAGCAGGTGCAGTTCCACCAGTCCGGCCGCTGGTTCCTCTACGCCAAGTTTGCTGAGCAGGGCTACACCCAGTCCAAGACGCACGAGTACGACGAGGGCAAGACCCGCACCCACATGTACTGTACGCAGAAGGGACGGCTCTTCATCTACGACCTGTTGAAGAACGAGCGTGGCCTGCTGCCGGTGATCGAGCGTGAAGGCGAGGACGCCCGATGAGCCCCACTCTCGACATCGGTATCCCGAAGAAGAACATCGAAGGATACCCCGACCCCACCTGCTACAAGGCGCTGAAAGAAATCCAGCGTGCTGAGTACGGGTATCGGCCCTTGGTGTACATCTGCTCCCCGTACTCCGGAGACATCGACGCCAACGTGAAACTCGCCCGACGGTTCTGCGCGTTCGCGGTGTCAGCACGCCGGATCCCGCTCGCCCCGCATCTGCACTATCCGCAGTTCATGGACGACACCGACCCGGACGGCCGTGAGCTGGCCATGTTCTTCAACCGCATCCTGCTGTCGAAATGCGAACAGCTATGGGCCTACATCGGCCGGGTCAGTGCGGGGATGCGCGCCGAAATCGACTGGGCCCACCAGATGGACATCCCGATCCGCTTCTTCGACGCCGACTTTACGGAGGTGCACCCCGCATGACGTCGTTCACCTTGTGCGCCGCCACGAGCAGCGGCAACCCGCACAACAACCACTACCCGACCCACCACCACATCACTGACCAGGGCGAACTCGGGCAGGTGGCCAGGTTGGATCACGTGGCCGCCATTTTACCAGCGACCGGCGCTCGTCCGCGAGCTTCATCTCCTCGGACTGTGTCGTGATGGATATCGACAACGACCACACCGAAAACCCCACCGACTGGATTACCCCAGATGGCTTGGCTGAGTTGATGGCGGGTGTGGCGTTCATGACCGCCACCTCCCGCAACCACCAGAAACCGAAAGGGACGCTGTCGGCGCGGCCGCGATTCCACGTCTATTTCCCAATCAGCCCGGTCACCGACGCGGAGGTGTATGCGGGGTTGAAGCGTCGCTTGGCCTCCCGGCTCGGTTTCTTTGATCAGCAGGCGTTGGATGCTGGCAGGTTCATCTACGGCACCACCAACCCCAAAACCACCATCCACGACGGCACGAAGCTGCTGGACGCCTGGCTGGATGAGGCCGACGAGATCGACGTGTTCGCAGCGTTCGACGCCTCGACCCAGGTGATCGGGGAAGGCTCCCGCAATGCCACCCTGTCCCGCTTCGCCGGGCGTGTCCTGATCCGCTACGGGAAGTCCGCGCAGGCACGTGACCTGTTCGACCGCAAAGCATCCCTGTGTGAACCGCCCCTGTCGGATCACGAGTTGGAGTCGATCTGGGGCTCGGCGTGCCGGTTCGCCGCCAAGGTCGAGGCGCAGCCGGGTTATCTGTCGCCGGAAGCCTACGCGCAGTTGACGAGCCTGCGGCCGGATGATTTCACCGATGTGGGGCAGGCATCCATGCTGACCGCAGAATACTCGTCACGTCTGGCGTTCACGGAAGCTACAGACTGGCTCGTCTACGACAGCGGCGTGTGGTCTGAGTCTGCGCCTGCTGCGCAAGGCATCGCCCAGGAACTGACCGACCGGCAACTCGCCGAGGCCGGCCACCTGCTAGAAAAGGCCCGCGACGAGCTCGCGGTGACGGGCGCGGATGCGGTGCTTGCAGCCGCATCGTCGAAAGCGAAAGCACTCGCCAGTTTCACCTCACCGCAGCGGGCCGCCTACCGGGCATTTGAGGATGCGAAGACCTACGAGGCGTTCGTGTTGAAACGCCGCGAGTCCCGGGCGATCACCTCCTGCCTGCGGGAAGCGCACCCGATGTTGCTGACCACCCCAGACCGGCTGGATGCCAACCCGTACCTGCTGAACACGCCTGGTGGCACGTGGGATCTGCGTGACGGCACCCGCCGCGACCATGACCCGCTGGATCTGATCATCCGCCAAACCGCCGTCGACCCCGACAACGAGGGCGCGGATGTCTGGGAGGAAGCGCTGGACGTGTTCTTCCAATCTGACCCGGAGTTGATCGGGTATGTGCAGCGGATCGTCGGCCTGGCCGCGATCGGGAAGGTCATGGTTGAGGCGCTCGTGATCGCCTACGGGGATGGTCGTAACGGCAAGTCCACGTTCTGGAACACGATCGCCCGCGTGCTCGGCAGCTATGCGGGCAACATGTCCGCCGACGTGCTCACCGTTGGCGGGAACCGGAACGTCAAACCTGAACTCGCCGAAGCGAAAGGTAAACGGCTCATCATCGCCGCCGAGTCCGAAGAAGGCGTGCGCCTATCCACCTCCACGGTCAAGCAGCTCGCCTCCACCGATCAGATCTACGCGGAGAAGAAGTACAAGGCCCCCTTCGCGTTCACTCCGTCCCACACCCTCATCCTCTACACCAACCATCTACCGCGTGTGGGTGCGATGGATGCGGGCATCTGGCGTCGCCTGATTGTGATCCCGTTCAACGCGGTCATCGAGGGCAACTCGGATGTGAAGAACTACGCCGACCACCTCTACGAGACCGCCGGGGGCGCGGTGCTCGCCTGGATCATGGACGGCGCACGCCTGATTCACGCCGAGGACTACCGGCTCAACCCACCACGCCAGGTGGTCGAGGCCTCAGCCGCCTACCGGGAGGACAACGACTGGTTTGCCCAGTTCCTCGACGCCCGCTGCGAGGTGGACCCGTCCCTATCCGAACGGGCAGGTGACCTGTACCAGACCTACCGGGCGTGGGCACTGTCCACCAGCGGGTGGGCGCGTCCCATGGTCGACTTCAACGCCACTCTCGAACAATCCGGGTTCGAACGACGCAAGTCCAAGCACGGCATGTACGTCTACGGACTGGCTCTGACCAGCGAGTTCAACAGCTAAACCCGATGAGGGTGACGACCGGTGACGATCGGTATTGAACTATTACTAAGGCCATAAAAATATCGCCTTCAGAAAAGTTCAGATCCACCCGTCACCAGTCGTCACCCCGTGGAAAACCACTCAAGGAGTGACCATGAACGAACACCACATCGAACAAGCCCTCAAGACTGCGGTCGAGGCTGACGGGGGCTTGTGCTGGAAGCTCGTCAGCCCCAGCACCACGGGCGTACCAGACCGCATCTGCCTCAAAGCCGGACGGGCAGTCTTCGTCGAAGTCAAAGCCCCCGGACGCAAGCCCCGGCCGATCCAGCCGCGACGGATGAACCAAATCCGCCAGCAGGGCTTCGACACCTTCGTTGTCGACTCGACCGGCGGCATCAAGGAGGTGCTTGATGCGCTACAAGCCGCATAACTACCAGCAGACCGCCACGCGGTTCATCCTCGACCACCACGAGGCGGCCATCCTCCTCGGGATGGGACTCGGCAAGAGTGTCATCACCCTGACGGCCATCTGGGAGCTGCTGCTGGACTACTTCACCGTCTCCCGCGTCTTGGTCGTCGCGCCGCTCCGGGTCGCCCGAGACACCTGGCCTGCCGAAGTAGCCAAGTGGGACCACCTCCAAGGTCTATCGGTGGCGGTGGCTGTGGGCACCAAAGCTGACCGGCTCGACGCGCTGGCCAAGTCGACGATGGTGACCGTCATCAACCGCGAAAACATCCCCTGGCTCGTCTCCCAGTTGGGTGAGGCGTGGCCGTTCGACATGGTCGTCATCGACGAACTGTCCTCGTTTAAGAATCATCGGGCGAAGCGGTTCACGGCGTTGGTGAAGATGCGCCCGCACGTCAAGCGCTGGGTCGGGCTCACTGGCACCCCCGCCTCCAACGGGCTGATGGATATCTGGGCGCAGTTCCGGCTCCTCGACGGCGGACAGCGCCTCGGCAGGTTCATCACCCGCTACCGCGACCGCTGGTTTACCCCGGATAAGCGCAACGGGATGCAGGTGTTTTCCTACAAACCCCGCGAGGGCGCGGAGCACGAGATCTACGAGGCGATCGCCGACATGACCCTGTCGATGCGCACCACCGACCACCTCCAACTCCCACCACTGACCGTCACCACGACACCGGTGGTGCTCGGAGCCCAAGAACGAGTTGTGTATGAGCAGCTCAAGGCAGATCTCGTCCTTCAACTCGGTGAGGCGACGATTGATGCCGCGAACGCCGCAGCTTTGTCGGGCAAGCTCCTGCAGTTAGCGTCGGGCGCGATCTACACCGCAGGCGGCGAATGGGCTCCGATTCATGATCGGAAGCTCGACGCTCTCGAAGACCTGATCGAAGCCGCCAACGGTTCGCCGCTGCTGGTGGCGTATTGGTTCGCCTATGACCGCGAGCGCATCACCGCCCGCTTCCCACATGCTCGCGAACTCAAGACATCGGCGGATATTGCGGCGTGGAACCGGGGCGACATCCCGCTCGGGCTGATCCATCCCGCGAGCGCTGGGCATGGGTTGAATCTGCAGGCCGGTGGGCACCTGCTGGTGTGGTTCTCGCTGACCTGGAGCTTGGAGCTGTATCAGCAGACCAACGCCCGGCTGTATCGGCAAGGGCAGGCCGATCCGGTCGCTATCACCCACCTTGCCGCCACCGGCACCCTCGACCAGGCCGTCCTGGGTGCTTTGGAGGCGAAGGACATGACTCAGGCCGCGTTGATCGACGCGGTCGCCACCGAACTGTCAACCACTCTCAGGAAGGAGTCGTCATGCATGTGATGGCCAAATACCTCGACACCCGCAAGGCCGCGATCTCGGCGTTGCAGGACTTCGCCGTGATGGAGCAGATCATCGACACCACCGACGAGGCCATCAAGACCGCCTACGACAACGTCACCACCCCAGGATCAGCGAAACTCGACGGGATGCCACGTCACACGGATCTGCATTCTGGGGAGATGCGTGTGGCGGCCACGTTGGATCGGATCGACATCTACCGTGCCCGCTACAGTCAGGCGGTCGAGTACATGGCGTGGTTCCTGCCCGCCTGGCAGCTGCTCACCGACGATGACCGGTTCGTCCTCGAAGCCTTCTTTCTCGGCGACGGTACCCAGGATGATGCGGTGCAAACGGTATGTGACCACTTCTACGTGGAGCGCACCAGCGCCTACCAGAAGAAGTCCCGCGCACTCGCCCGGCTGGCGTCGGCGCTGTATGGGCAGGCGGCGTGAACCCAGCAGCCAAAAGGTGTCAAGAACTGCGGATGCATTTACTGTTTCCGGCCTGCAATGATGTAGGTGGTTGAAAAGTAGGAAAAGCCCCAGGGCAAGCCCGGTCATCGGCTGGGTGCCTTGGGGTTTTGCCATGTCCGGGAAAGGGGTGCGTGATGCCGGTCAAGCCTGCCCGTCCGTGTTCCCAGCCCGGCTGCCTGAACCTCACCCACGCCCGCTTCTGCGAAGCCCACGCCAAGGCGGAAGACGAGCGCTACCGCAAGTGGCAGCGTGACTCGAAGATCAACCGGCGCTACGGTGCCCGCTGGCGCAAGATCCGTGCCGCCTACATCACCGCCCACCCCTTGTGTGAGGACTGCCTCGCGGCTGGCAGGTACACGCCCGCACAGGAAGTCCACCACGTCATCCCGTTGGAGCACGGCAGCACCCACGACCCCGGCAACCTCCGCGCCTTGTGTAAGCCGTGCCACTCCCGACAGTCGGCGCTCGACGGCGACCGATGGAGGCAAGTACCTCGGGTGTACACCTACTGACATCTGCGCCACGTTCCGCCCTGACGCGGCCAAGAACGCGAACCTCAAAATTGCCGCCCACCTCGACCTTGTTCGCCGCACTCGAGGCAACCTCGCGGCGCTGGCGAGGGGGTTGGGGCCTCTCGATCTCTACGACTCGTTCACGGGTCAGCGGGCGGGGCCAACCGCGCGCAAAGTTTCCGAATCAAACGAGGTATTAACACTTCGCGGCTTGTCGGCAGTACCAGTGAGGGACGAATCTCCACTGATGCTTGCACGGTTTTCTTGCGCCACCCGTCCGGTTTTGGGTTTCCCAGGGACGTACAGATGAGGGCGGACAACTCCGGGGCAGCCAAACCGGTGTGGTGAATCCCTCCATGGCAGGCGTTTGTCTGCCGTGAGTTAACAACTGATTTCTAGAAGGAGGAATCATGGCAGATCAGATGGTGCTGAAAACACAGCAATGGCTGAACGCAACTTTCGGCAATAAAACCGGCTTCGGCTCAGTCGAAGAGACCGGCAACACTGGCTGGGATACAATCAACGCGCTCATCCGCGCCCTTCAAATCGAACTCGGTATCACCGCTACCGCGAACAACTTCGGTACCGGTACACAAACACGGTTCACGAACCGCTGGCCCGATGGGATCAAGCAGACCAACGATGAGTCGAACGTGCATGGAATCATCCAGGGCGCCCTGTGGTGCAAGGGATACCGGGCCGAGTACGGCGGCATTACTCTTCAGTTCACCGACCACGTGGCAGACTCGATTGTTGCCCTCAAATCCGACATTGGAATCGGTGGCACCAGTTCCACGATCGACCTCGAGCTGATGATGGCACTGCTCTCGATGAAGCAGTTCCGGCTCCTCTCGGCCTATGGCGGGAAGCAAGCCATTCGTGATGCGCAGCAAGCGATCAACCGTGAGTACAAGAACTATACGGGCATCATTCCCACAGATGGCTTGTACGGGCGTGAAATGAACACGGCTCTAATCCAGGTACTCCAAGCAATCGAAGGGTACAAACCTGCCGAAGCCACCGGAAACTTTGGCGCGGGCACACGTTCCAGGTTGCAGACTACTAGTAGCGGCACCAGCCAGTGGGTATGGCTAGCTACTGTGAGTCTGGTCTGCAACGGCTACCCCATTTCGCCAACCAGCACGTGGAACAGCGAAATCAGCAACACGCTGAGCCAGTTCCAGCAAGCACACGCTCTGCCAGTGACCGGGGTGATTGATCCAACGACCTGGATGAGCCTTCTGACCTCTAAAGGCGACCCCAACCGGGCATGTGTGGCTTGTGATACACGTTTCGAGATCACTGACGAACTCGCCGAGCACCTTAAGGCAGATGGTTACCTGATCGCGGGTCGCTATCTTTCAGAGCCTGGTCAAGAGGACGTAGCTGAATCAGACTACTTTAAGGCGCTACGCACGGGTGAGCTAGAACGCATCGTGAGTCATGGGCTGCAGTATTTCCCGATCTTCCAGGAGTACTCAACAGCGCTTAGGCACTTTACCGCCGATACTGGGCACCGTCATGCGAAGGAAGCCCAAGCCGCTGCCCAGCGACTTGGTGTGCCACCCACGGTCATCTACTTTGCAGTGGACTACGATGCCACAGATCCCGAAGTAACCAGCAACATCCTGCCCTATTTCAAAGCGGTCACGCAGAATCTTGGCGGCGGCTATCGAGTAGGCGTCTACGCATCGCGTAACATCTGCACTCGAGTAGCTCAGGCAGGCTACAGCGTGGCCTCGTTTGTTTCCGACATGTCCACCGGATTCTCAGGCAACCTCGGATTCCCGATCCCACACAACTGGGTCTTCGACCAGTTCCACGAAATCAGTGGATACCGAGGGAAATGGGATCTCGACCGGGTAGCATTTTCTGGACGGATCGCTGCGGTTGGATCGGTTCTATCCTCAGGCACGAATCCGCAGCCGACTGTGCCATATCAGGCACCTCCCGTGCCCAGCCTGAATGCGATTACGCCATTCACGCGGGTCTTACCGTTGATTCGAAGCCTAGAGGATGCATATTCTGATTATTCCGCAGGTGACTGGGCGAGTTATGCGACGCATCCAGACTATCGCCCTAGTGATATTGTGCCCGGTGTGCTGCGGTATCTAGCACGGGATTATTTGCAGCATTGGAAATTCTCCATCGCGGCAAGTACCTTCAACGATATTTCATTTGAGTTGTATCTGAAGAATTCGCACCCTGGACTGGTTAACAGTCTTGAACCCTACATTGGTGAGCAGAGAACACCGTTCACCGATACTCATCGGCACGGCAAGAACGATCTCGCCCATGGCCTACACTCTGTACTGCTACCTATACACAACCCTGACACCGGATCACTGGGCAGGCTGGGCAGGAGATCTTGCGACTGGCATGAATGACCTGCGTCGATATATGCAGGCACATCCTCATCTAAATCGCACGCGAGCAGCAAATGCTCTCATCGGAGCCGACCCAGATTACCCGGCAACGTACTTTATCAACGCTGGTATTGACACAAACGCGTTAGGAGTATCATGCAACTTCACTGATATCTGTGACGATGCAGACGCTATCGCATTGGTTCCTACGATTCAAGGACGCGGCAACAATGGCATCCGATCTCTGTCTGATTCCATGGAACAGTACTATCTGAGTATTGTCACCGCGAACCGCTACAGCGTCTACGAACATGACGGGCTTGACTACTCCTCAGTTGATTCGCTCTATGACACGACCTGGAGCAGAATGAACGGTGTCCTCGAGGGGTTCTACGGAGGGCTGCTTGAACTCGCTGGAAACTCTAGCCAGGAGGAACGGCAAGCGTGCGTGAGAGCGTTTGCTAACTACCTCTTCACTCGCTCTCACTAGAAGCACCTGACGCGGCAGGGGTGGCACTATCTGCGGTGCCGCCCCTGTTGGGCTTTGCGCTGCGGCGAAAACTGTAAAAGCGCCAAAAAACTGTTGCGCACGTAATCGTCATACCGAGACAAACCCACAAGAGGCCCTTGCTTTGCAGATACTCGATAAAGTCTCCAGGAGAAATGAATGCAGATGTGACGAAGGTGGAAGCAAGCGAGATACATACCATGGTGGGTAATTTCACTACACGGAAGGCGTCTGCAGTGGCAGCCACCCAGTGAATTGGAATAAACAGCAATCCAGTGCCAAACCCTAGAGCCAGTAACGCCCACGATATTTCAATAAAAGGGTTACTGGGTGGCGCTTCATTGCCGTATAGTTGGACGGGGTTCAAGCGCATCCACCAACCTATAAGCGGGGGTATCGAACAGATCAGCAAGTAACGCAAGTACTCGATTGCGCGAGTTCTGACTGACACATGCGTCTCCTCCTGCGCTCATGCGCGTTGAGCGATCCAAGCTGGTCGAATTCTACTGCCAGTTAATTCTAGCGATCACGTCTACTGTATCCAGCGGAGATGGCTTCATGTCTACAGACGGCACCAACCGAGGCGGCCGCCGCGTGCGTGCAGGCGCGAAACCAGACCCTTTGAATGAGAAGCTCGCCGCCGGACGACCCGCCACCCGCCTCGAAGACCCGCTGAACGAGCCGTTCAACTTCGAAGGCGGCGACATCGGTGCCGGTGCGGTGCTCGCCGGAGAGGCGATGCCCGAACCGTCCGACTACCTGTCCGAGATTCAGCGCGACGGCAAACCCCTCGGCGCAGATTTGGTCTACCGGGAGACGTGGCAGTGGCTCGACCAGCGCGGCTGTTCGCAGTTCGTGGCACCAAGGTTGATTGAGTCGTACGCGCAGGCGTTCGCCCGCTATGTGCAGTGCGAGCAGGCGATCTCCAAGTTCGGCCTGCTCGGCAAACACCCCACCACCGGTGCCGCCATCGCGTCCCCGTTCGTCGCCATGTCGCAGTCGTTTGGGAAGCAGGCGAATGTGTATTGGTACGAGATTTACGAGATCGTGCGCGCCACCTGCACCACCGACTACGCGGGTGTAGCGCCCGGCGACGAGGTGATGGAGCATCTGCTCAAAGCCCGCTCCTGACCGTCTTTCCTGCTGTTTGCGTCCATCCCCGAGCGGGGTGGGCGCTGTTTTTTCCGTCTGTGTTTCGTGGAAGCGAGTGTGCTCATGTCTCTTGTTCGTACTGCCGAGTCCGTGTGCGCTGGTCATCCGGACAAGTTGGCCGATCAGATCGCCGACCAGATCCTCGACGACATCCTCTTCGAGGACAAGGCTGCCCGGGTGGCAGTGGAGGTGATGGCCGCAGGCAGGCGGATCATCGTCACCGGCGAAATCACCACCGACCACCGCCCCCGCATTCGGGAGTCGGTGCGCACCGCCCTCGCGAAAGCCGGTTACAGTCCGCTCGGGTTCTTGATCTATGTGTGGACGCGCCGCCAATCCGGCGACATCAGCGCCGGAGTGTCCACCTCCCTGGAGGCACGCGGCGGCGACAGCTCGGCGTTCGCCTTGCAGGGGGCAGGTGATCAGGGCACCGTCTACGGCTACGCCACCAGTGAGACCCCCGAACGTCTCCCGTTGCCGCTTGTTCTCGCACACCGCATCTGCCGACGCCTCGACACCGCACGGGTCGACGGAACCATCGCCGGGATCAAGCCGGACGGGAAAGCACAGGTCTCGGTGCGTTACGACGACACCGGCACACCCATCGCGGTGGAGGCGGTTGTCGTGTCGGTGCAGCACGAGGCGGGCAAGGATCTGGCGGTGTTGGAGCGTGAGGTGCGCTCGTTGATTGTTGCCCCGGCTTGCCGGCCTTACCTGCCTGTCGACGGCGACACGGAGGTGCTGGTGAATCCTTCGGGCCGGTTCGTTGCGGGCGGGCCTCGCGCCGACACCGGGCTGACGGGTCGGAAGCTCATGGTCGACACCTACGGCGGTCTCGCGCCCCATGGTGGGGGTGCGTTCTCCGGTAAAGACCCCTCCAAGGTCGACCGGTCTGCGGCTTACCTGGCGCGGCTGATTGCCCGGACGATCGTCGATGCCGGTCTGGCCGCTGAATGCCAGGTGGCCATCTCTTATGCGATTGGGAAGGCTGATCCGGTCGCCTTCAGTGTGGACACGCTCGGCACCGGCGAATACGCCGATCCGATCCTCACCCAGGCTGCGCGGGACGTGTTCGCGTTGCGGCCGGCCGGGATCATCGACGCCCTCGCCCTGCGTACACCCCGCTACAGGGATCTGGCGTTCTACGGGCACATGGGTCGGGAACAAACCTGGCGCTACGAGCGCGACCTACTGAAGGCGGTGGACACCCATGCACATCGAACAGCTACCCATCACTGAACTCACGCCCGCCGACTACAACCCGCGCAAAGACCTGAAGCCCGGCGACCCCGACTACGAAAAACTCAAGCGGTCGCTGACTGAGTTCGGATACGTCGAACCGGTCATCTGGAACCAGACCACCGGGCATGTCGTCGGCGGCCACCAGCGCCTCAAAATCCTCGAAGACCTCGGTGAAACAAGCGTCGACTGCGTGGTCGTCGAACTGGACGAGACGCGGGAGAAAGCGCTCAACGTCGCCTTGAACAAGATCAGCGGCGACTGGGACCAGGACAAACTCGCACTGCTCATCGCCGACTTGGATGCCTCCGATTTTGATGCGGAGCTGACCGGCTTCGACGACAACGAAATCCAGCAGTTGATCGGCTCCTTGGATGAGGACGACGTGGAGGACGACGACTTCGACCTGACAGCCGCCCTGGAAGCCGCCGCGTTCGCCCAGCGTGGGGATGTGTGGACGATTGGACGGCATCGCCTCGTCTGCGGCGACGCCACCCGCCCCGACGACGTCGCCACGCTCATGGATGGCAAGCGCGCCAACCTCGTGCTCACCGACCCGCCATACAACGTCGCTTTCGAATCGTCCGACGGCTTGTCGATCAAGAACGACAAGATGGGCGCGGACGCCTTCTACGAGTTCCTGCTCGCCGCCTTTACCCAGATCGCGGAAGTGTGTGAGAAGGGCGCATCGGCGTATGTGTTCCACGCTGATACCGAAGGTCTGAACTTCCGCCGTGCCTTCCAAGACGCAGGCTTCAAGCTCTCGGGCTGTTGTATCTGGGTCAAGGACTCGCTCGTGCTGGGGCGATCCCCGTACCAGTGGCAACACGAGCCCGTGCTCTACGGCTGGGTGAAGAACGGCAAGCACAAGTGGTATTCGGACCGGAAACAAACCACCGTCTGGAATTTCGCCAAGCCGCGCCGCAACGCAGATCATCCGACCAGCAAGCCGCTGGATCTGTTGGCGTATCCGATCGGGAACTCCACCCAGGCGAACGCCGTCGTGTTCGACCCATTCACCGGCACTGGAACGTTCATCGTCCGGCTCTTGCAGTCGGGGATTATCGATCCGGTGGACTTGGCGCGCAAATATGGCGTCGACGGACATGCGGGCGAGCTGTGGTGCAACGAGATCATGTTGCTTGCCTACTACATGTCCTGCGTCAACGTCGAGACCACTTACCAGTCCCTGCTGGCTGAGCAGCAGGGTGTCGAGGCGGCGAAGGTTGCCTACCAGCCTTTTGGCGGTGCCACATTGACCGATACCTTCCAGATCAGTGAGGACGGGGACAAGGCCGACACCAGCCTCATCCCGGCCAACAATGCTCGGATCGAGACCCAGCTTGCCACCCCGATCAGGGTCATTGTCGGCAACCCGCCTTATAGCGCTGGCCAGACCAGCGCGAACGACAACAATGCCAACCTCAAGTACCCGACGTTGGACGCCAGGATCGTCGGCACCTACGCCGCCCGATCGACTAGCACCAACAAGAACAGCCTCTATGACTCCTACATCCGCGCCTTCCGTTGGGCCACCGATCGGCTCGGGGAGCAGGGTGTCCTTGCGTTCGTCTCTAATAATGGTTGGGTTGACGGGAACACCGCCGACGGCATCCGCAGGAGCTTTGCGGACGACTTCAGCGATGTCTACCTCTATAACCTACGGGGGAATGCTCGCACTGCCGGGATACTTAGGCGGCAGGAGGGCGGCGGCATCTTTGACTCCGGGGCCCGGACTGGCGTCGCCGTGCTCATTGCCGTCAAGAATCCCGCCCGCACCGGGACGGCCCGCATCCATTACCACGGTGTGCCCGACTACCAGACCCGCGAGGAAAAACTCTCCGACCTTGATGAGGCGTGTCTGTCTACCGTCGGTTGGCGCACCATCACTCCTAACGAGGACGGGGACTGGCTGAACCAGCGTGACGAGAGCTTCGCCACCTTCCCCGCTATCGGTATTAAGGATGTCAAGGATCCCAGCTTGCGCCATTTCACCCTGCATTCGCGAGGCATAGCGACTAGCCGGGACGCGTGGTGCTACAACTTTTCGGCCGACAAAGTCGAGCACAATATGCGACGCATGCTCGACACATACAATGCCGAAACCGCAGCCGGACACACCAAGGCTGAGCAGCTCGACAACAACCCCACGAGGATCAGCTGGAGCCGAGGGCTCGTCGCCGATGCCCTCTGCGGCCGCCATCACCAATATCGTTCGGAGCGTCGTTATCCGGCGGCGACTTACCGGCCTTTCACCAAGCAGAGCGTCTACTTTGACCGTCCGCTTAACGATATGGTCTATCGGTTGGAATCAATCTTTCCCACCCCTCACCACACCAACCTCGGCTACTACATCGTCGACTTGGTGAAGCGGGTGACCCGGGTGTCGGTTGAAACCGTCAATATCGTGAGGTCACTTCCTGAGTTGCCGATCTGACTATGTGTCTGCCAGGTGGCCAATCGACTGCTCATTGTTGGCACATCGTTGTGGGGCCGCGCCGAGGTGGTGAGGCGTCGATTTGGGTTCAGGGCAGGTAACCGTATATTCTTGTTCAGTTCCCGAAGGAACCCCCGAACCCAACGATTGCGTCGGGTGCGTCATGCACCCGGCCCTGAACAGGAGATCTCCCAGTGGCTGCTGTGTGTGACATCTGCGCCAAGCGCCCCGGTTTCGGACACAACGTCCCCTGGTCGAAGAAGAAGACCAATCGCCGGTGGAGCCCGAACATCCAGCGCGTCCGTGTCGTCGAGAACGGCACGCACAAGCGCATGAACGTGTGCACGTCGTGCCTCAAGGCTGGCCGAGTCAGCCGCTGAGCAATTGCGTTCGACGTTAGAACCCGCCGTAAGGCGGGTTCTTTGTCGTTGTGGGTGTCATTGCCCGTCGGTACGGTGACACTGTGAATGCAGTGACCAGGTGGCACACCCGCAGCCAGCAGGAGCTTCATCGCCCTTTGGCGGAGGCGGTGGGAGCCAAGACGGCCAAAGCATTTGCTGCGATGCACGTCGAGACGGTGGGCGAGGCCCTCGGTCACCTTCCGCGTCGTTACCTCACCGGTACCGAAACCACGGATTTGTCCCACCTCGTCGTTGACACCGAAGTCGCCTTGGTGGCCGACGTCGTCGGCGTCGAGGTCCACACCAACAAGACCGTGACAGGTCGAGAGAGGCGACCGCGTCAGCGGCTGGAAGTCATGCTGTCCGACGGCAACGCACGTCTGCCCGTCACCTTTTTCGGCAAACCTCACATCGTGTCCTACTGGCAGCGCATTTTTTCTGCCCACACTCACGGCATCTTCGTCGGCAAGGTGGGGGAGTTCCGGGGCAATCCGCAGCTCGTCCATCCTGACTTCGTCATGGTTGACCGCAACGGCAAGGTCGTGGCGGGTCGTGAGGAGGGCAAGGTGATGGCTGCGCAGGTGCAGCGTCACGGTTTGCTTGGTCTCTACCCGCAGACCTCGAAGTTGCGCACCTGGGAGATCGCCTCGGTGGAGTCGATGCTGCTCGAGTCCACCCCCGAACTTGAGGACACCCTGCCCGGATGGCTGCGTCAGGAGGCTGATCTGCCGAGCCTGTGGCAGGCCTACCACGCCATCCACCACCCGCATTCGGTGGAGGAAGCCAATCGCGGTGCCGAACGACTGGTGTGGGAGGAGGCCATCGCCACCCAGGTGACGATGGCGGTGCGTCGACGTGATGCCGAGAGTCATGATGCGCCGGTGTGTCGACGTCATGACGACGGCCTGCTGGCAGCCTTTGAGTCGAGACTCCCGTTCACCCCGACGGCAGGCCAGGACGAGATCAGCCAGGCCATCGACGCTGACCTGTCTTCCGATCACCCCATGCATCGACTGCTGCAGGGGGAGGTGGGTTCCGGCAAGACCTTCGTGGCCTTACGCGCCATGCTCCAAGTCGTCGACGCCGGGTACCAGGCCGTTCTGCTGGCACCCACTGAGGTTCTCGCCCAGCAGCATTACGCCACGATCACCGGGATGCTGAGGGAGCTGGCCGCTGGCGGTGGCCTGGATGCCCCGGAGAACTCCACCGGAGTTGCCCTGCTCACGGGTTCGATGAAGACGGCTGGAACCCGAACCGCCTTGGCCGACATCGCCTCGGGAGCGGCCGGAATCGTCATCGGAACCCATGCCCTGTTGTCAGGCAAGGTCATCTACAACAACATCGGTCTGGTCGTCGTGGACGAGCAGCACCGCTTCGGCGTCGAGCAGCGCAGTGTCTTGACGACTGGTGACGGTGCTCGACCTCACGAGCTCGTTCTCACTGCAACGCCGATTCCTCGCACGGTTGCCATGACGGTCTTCGGTGATCTCGAGGTGTCGACCTTGCGAGAACTGCCGTCCGGACGTGCCGACATCCAAACCACTGTGGTTGATCTGCCAGCCCACCGCTCGTGGCTCGCCCGCGCCTGGGAGCGCATCCGAGAGGAGTGCGAGGCCGGGCATCAGGTCTTCGTGGTGTGTCCTCGTATCAGCAGCGATGACGCTGACGACGTCGAGAGTGGTCGCCCGCCGACGGCTGCGGTCGAGGAGATCGCTCCTCAGCTGGCCTCCGGTCCGCTCACAGGACTGCGCATCGACGTCCTTCATTCTCGGCTGGACGCCGATGAGAAGAAGGCCGTCATGGATCGCTTCGCTGACGGTGAGTCCCAGGTCCTCATCTCCACCACGGTCATCGAGGTCGGCGTCGACGTCCCCAACGCCACTATGATGGTCATCATGGACGCCGACCGCTTCGGCGTCTCCCAGTTGCACCAGTTGCGCGGACGTATCGGGCGAGGAAAACTGCCGGGCCTGTGTCTTCTGGTGACGACGGCCCTGCCCGGAACGACGGCCCGTGAGCGGCTCGCCGCGGTGGCATCATCCGGTGACGGCTTTGAGCTGGCCGAATTGGACCTGGCCCAGCGTCACGAGGGCAATGTGCTCGGATCCTCCCAGTCGGGGTATTCCTCGCCGCTGCGGTTGTTGCGGGTGCTCGACCACGCCGAGATCGTCACTGCGTCCAAGGATCTCGCCGAACGGTGGGTGCAAGAGGAACCTGAGGATCCCCGGCTGCTCGACGTCGTCACCGCGACGGAAATGCTGGCTGAGGGCGATCTCATGGAACAGGGATGAGCTGCCCAGGCGTGACGAAGGTCCGGAACGTTGATGACGATCCGGACCTTCGCGAGTGGTCTGTCAGTTGTCCTTGGGCTCCGGACCGAAGGCGAAGGTACGGCCGGTGATCTGATCGGCCTGGACACGCACGTAGTTGCGCTTCACGGTCGGCACCCACGGCAGCAGGGGCATCTTGTCGCACAGCGCGAGCTCGGCCTCGTCGGTGATGACCTCGGCGCTGCCGCGCACGACGACCGACCAGCCGGTCTCCTCGGTCCAGCCGTCGGCCTCGAAGGCCACACGGTTGTTGGTGACGATGTCCTCAAGCTTGCTTCCAGCGGCGGTGCGGAAGACGATGCTCTGCCCGTCGACGACGTAGTTGACGGGGAATACCTCGGGCTGGTCATTGACGCTGGTGGCCAGGCGGCCGACCTCAGCCGTGTCAAGGTAGCCCCAGCAGCTGTCCTCCGGGACCTCGGTGATCGGGTTCTCCTCATTGATCATGGAGCCATTCTTCCTGAACACGGCCCATTTCGGGAGCCGACCGGCACAAAGTTGCCGATATTGGTGAGGATGGCTCGCCACATGACCATGTCGAGGGGCCCGCGCGGTCCAGGAGTGGATGCAATGGGTACGGCGACGATGCGGGCAGGATCGGGCGAAACCGCTAGCCTGGAGGGATGAGCAGGATTATCTCGGGTCGTGCTGGCGGACAGCGTCTGGCCACCCCGTCAGGACGTCTCACACGTCCTACGACCGATCGGGTGCGCGAGGCTGTCTTCTCTGCATTGGCAGCCTGGAACGGAACGTCTGATGAGGCTCCCGAGGACCAGCTTGCCGGGCAAGCCTTCTGCGACCTGTTCGCTGGGTCCGGAGCGGTGGCCCTCGAGGCTGCCAGTCGCGGTGCATCGACGGTCGTTGCCGTCGACCGGGACCGCTCAGCGTGTCATGTCATGACGGAGAACGCCCGGACCACGCGCCTGCGGATTCAGGTGGCCACCCAGACGGTTTCGACATTTCTCTCCGACAACCGGCAGACCTTTGACGTCGTCTGGTTCGACCCGCCCTACGACTTGGCCGACGACGTCATGGATGGCCTCATCGCCGCCACGATTCAGAACGCCCTGGCCCATGACGGACTGGTCGTGGTGGAGAGGTCGCGCCGCAGCCGAACCCCTCACTTCCCGGAAGGGTTTGAGTCGTGGAACTCTCGTTACGGTGAAACCGTCGTCTACTACGCCCAGCGCAACCGCGAGCCCATGGAGCAGCAGTGAAAGCAGTTTTTTCAGGATCCTTTGACCCCATCACCCTCGGCCACGTCGACATCGTGACGCGAGCCGCCGAGCTTGTTGACGAGGTCGTCGTCGGGGTGGCGGTCAACTCGGCCAAGAACGGCATTTTCTCCATGGAGGAGCGGGTGACCTTTGTCCGGGATGCCGTCGCTGACATCCCGGGTGTCGAGGTCGCCCTCGTCGATGGGTTGCTCGTCGACTTCTGCACCGAGCAAGGAGCTGACGCGATCATTCGTGGCCTGCGCTTTGGTGGGGATTTTGACTACGAGCTCCAGATGGCCCACCTCAACAAGGCCATGAGCGGGATTGAGACGATCCTGCTGCCGGCTGGGCGCGAATTCGGGACGATCAGCTCCTCCATGATTCGCTCGGCGGCATGCAACGGGGGCAACGTCTCAGAGTTCGTGCCAGCCATCGTCGATGCCGCGCTGCGAGAGAGGTTCCCGCACTCATGACTACCGGGTGTTCTTGGGCCATGGCCAGGCCTCTGGGAGTCGACCATGAGGTCGCAGTCAGCAGGTCAGCGGGCTAGAGCACTGGTGAGGGCCTCTCGGTCTGTGAGCCCATGGGTGGGATGAAGGACGAGCTTGGGCGCTCGTCCGGTCTGTATGGCTTCATCAACCCACCGGGCGAAGAGATCGCCCATGGGGAAGGACACCGACCGTCCCGCCCCGGTGTCCCAGTCCGCGCTGAATTCCAGCGGCTCATCGGTCTGTTCCTGAGGCTGGGCGTTGTGCAGATCGGGCAGCATGTCCGACATGGCCAAGGCTTCCGGCTTTGGCTTGCCGTCGTTGGTGAACAGGCCGAGCGAATACTCCAGCTTCGGGAAATCCAACAGCTGGTCTGACACGTCGTGGGAGCACCACCATGTCACCGCCTCAAGACTCGGGGTGGTGGCCACCGAGGCCAAGGACGACGTGACGAAGTCCGCTGCCCGGTCGTCGGGAACGTGGCTGCGAGGCGCACCAATTTCCTGCAGCCAGAGTGGACGGTGGGGATCAGGGCTCCAGGCCCGGGCCAGTTCGAGCAGATAGCGCGGGAACCACGTCAGGGCGGGATGTCCCTCCCCGAAGTGCGGTCCGACCTGCGCGAACACCCAGGAATGGATGGTCGTCGAGGAGCCCAGGGTGACGGCGTGACGCGGGGTGAAGGGATGATCGTCAACGAACCAGAGGTCGTCGTCGAACCCGAACCAGAATCGTCCGTCTGGCCACTGGTCCCGCATGGTCCCGAGCATCGTCTCCAACCACGTCTGGGCCTCATCGATGGTGCACCCGCTGCGCGTCGGATGATGATGCCCCGGGGCCAGAGCCGCATACTGCGGGAACTCATTGCCCACCGTCATGCCGGTGACGTTCGGCTCTTCCCGCAGGCGTGTTGCCAGTTGGCTGATGAGTTCGGTCTGGCCAGCCTTGACGAGCGGATCGGTGAAGAGATTTGACTCGTGCCATGTGACCACCCAGGAGGGCAGGAAATCATAACTCGACAGATGTCCGTTGAGGGCGTCGACGGTGACCTCAAGGTCGAATTCGCCAGCTGCGCGCACGACGGAGACGACGTCATCGAGGGCGCGGGGACGCACCAGACCGCGATTGGGCTGCAACAACGGCCACAGTGGGAAGATCCGTACGTGATCGAGGCCCAGTCGTGCAATTGCTTCGAAGTCGCGTCGTGTCGCATCGATATCGAGGTCAAGCCAGCTGTGGAACCATCCCTGCGACGGTGTGTGATTGACGCCAATCCTCATCGGTTGCGTCCCAACCTCAAGGTCGCAACCTGGAAGGGACGCATGGACAGACCGATCGTGTCGTCAGCAAGGTCAGCGGTGATGACTGACGGACCGACCTGGGCGTGCGGGTTGCCCTCAAGGGGTTCCTCGAGCAGGTCGGACTCGACGGCGGACGTGGCGCCAAAGCCCACCGTCATAGTGGTGTGAACATGACGCCCGTAGGGCTCGTACAACCGGACGATGACGTCACCAGAGCCATCCTCAGCCAATTTGACGGCCTCGACCGCAATGCCTTCGACGCTGACCAGTGGATCGACCGGCGATCCCTGACGACGACGTACGCACAGGTTGGCGGCATACCCGTCACGCACGGCATCGGTGAGATCGGCTCCGACGTGCAGAGTGTGGAAGAAGTCATGCTCTCCCTCGTCAGCGCGCGGGTCGGGGTAGCGGGCTCCCTTGAGAAGGGAGGCGCGGGCCATCGACCACGTGCCACCGTTGTCCTTGGGATGGCGGGACACATTCCACCCATAGGTACCGGAGTTGGCGATGGCGACGCCGAATCCGGGCTCGGAGATGTACACCCAGCGATGGGCATGAACCTCGAAGCGGAAGGCATCCCACGAGGTGTTGGTGTGGGTGGGGCGGGTGATGTGACCCATCTCGATCTCGTAGTCGGCGTGATCGGTGTGGACGTCCACCGGCCAGGCCAGTTTGAGCAGACTGTCTCGTTCGTGCCAGTCGACATGGGTGCGTACCTTGACGCGCGGATCTCCCGGATTCACGGTCAGCGACTGGGTAGCGCGGGAATCCCCGAACGTCCTTGTGACGCTGATGGTCACCGAATCACCGTTGCGGGACATGGTGGCCTTGCCATCATCCAGGTCGGTGACGTTGTTGGCGTAGAAGGGATCGATGTCCCACGCGTCCCACATGTTCGGGAAGTCAGGGTGAATTTGGAGAAGATTGCCACGCTGACCAGCTGGGATGGCGTCGCGACCGGAAGCAGGGTCGACGAGGTGGGTGATGAGGCCGTGCTCGTCAACGGTAAGACGCAGCAGGCCATTGTCGACGACGAATCCGTCAGCCGCATCCTCAGCCTGAACCCCGTGGGCAATTGCCGGAGCAACTCCGGCACCCATGGCCACGGTGGAAGCCCACGGACGAGTCATCGGAGCAGAATCGAAGACGACCTGCTCGTCACCCTCTCCGGCTAGCAGCTCCTGGGCATGGTGAATGAGCTCGGTGAGTTCGTCAGAGATGCGCCGGTGATCGGCGACGACCTCGCGATACACCCACGCGATCGCCGATCCAGGCAGGATGTCGTGGAACTGGTAGAGACAGATGGTCCGCCAGATCTCGGCCAACCACTCACCGGGGTAGTCCATCAGGCCGCGTACCGCTGCGGTGGCGCACCACAGCTCGGCGTCGCGCAGCAGGTGCTCATTGCGACGGTTGCCCTTCTTGACCTCGTACTGGCTGGTGAACGTGCCGCGATGCAGCTCGAGGTAGAGCTCTCCAACCCAGGCACCCGGATCCTCGTGCTCGGCCTCGGCGCGGCTGAAGAACGTGGCCGGAGGCTCGATGGTCAGCTTGGGGGATCCGTCAAGATCGGCGACACGACGGGCCTGGGCGAGCATTTCGCGGGTGGGACCACCGCCGCCATCTCCATAGCCGAAGGGCACCAAGGAGGAATTGGCGCGGCCCTTGTCCTGGAAGTTGGACCGGGCGTGTTCGAGGTCACGAGCCGAGAGGTCAGAACCGTAGGTGTCAGCCGGCGGGAAATGGGTGAAGATGCGGGTGCCGTCGATTCCCTCCCACCAGAAGGAGTGGTGGGGAAACTTGTCGACCTGGTTCCACGAGATCTTCTGGGTCAGGAACCACTGGGCGCCAGCCAGTTTGGCCAGCTGCGGTAGGGCTCCCGAGTAACCGAAGGAATCAGGCAGCCACACCTCGGGGCAGTGGTGGCCGAACTTCTCCATGAAGTACCGCTGCCCGTACAGCAGCTGACGGCACATCGCCTCACCACCAGGCAGGTTGGCGTCAGACTCCACCCACATGCCTCCAACCGGGATGATCCGGCCGTCGGCGACTGCCTTCTGCAATCTGGCGAAGAGGTCAGGATGGTCCTCCTCCAGCCAGGCCGAGTGCTGAGCAGCAGGGAAGGCGAAGAGATGGGTGGGGTCATTCTCGATGAGATTGAGCTGGTTGGAGATGGTTCGAGCGACCTTGCGTCGGGTCTCGCGCAGCGGCCACAACCAGGCGGAGTCAATGTGGGCATGGCCGATGGCCGTCATCGTCTGGGCAGAGTCGTGGGCAGGACGAGCGAGGACTGGGGCCAACTCGGCCCGAGCAGCTGATGCTGTGGAGGCAACGTCGAAGAGATCGATTCTGTCCATGGAACGATCCAGAGCACGACGGATCTCCCACCGGCGCTCGGAATCCTCCGGTAGCTGGGAAGCCAAACCGGACAGAGTCATGATGTCAGCGATGAGCTCGCGGACCTCGTCGTGGACGACGACGAGATCAGCTCGCTTGAGGGTGTAGTAGGCGTCAGTCGAGGCAGTGAGTTTGTCCCCGTCCTCGGTTGGCTGGAAGGGAGGCTGGGCCAACAGGATCGGGTTGGAGGCAGCCTCGACGTAGATGTCGATGTGACCTTCCGTGTCGATCTCGACGGGAATCCACGTGTTTCGCGGGTTGAGAGCCTTGATGACCGACCCGTCCGGACGCACCATGAGGCCCTCGGACTGGAACCCGGGGGAGTCCCAGATGCCCCCGAGGTCGACGATCATCTCGAGATGGTCGTCGCGATGCTCCGGCGGAACGGTGGCCATGAGATGGAGCCAGGTCGTTCCCCATGGCGGGCCCCACTTGTCTCCCACCCGGAACGGCTCATAGCTCAGCGACAGCCCCTCGCTGATCGAGATGGGCTCTCCCTGTCCGCGGACTCCAGGGCGACTGTTCGGTCCCTCGGTGGTGTCAGTGACGGGAGCCCACTCGACGTCGAGTGGGCACACCGTGGTGGTCTCGGCGGGGCGAATCTTCTCAGCGAGATGACGGCGCACCCGACCGTCAAGAATGGGGGCGTGATCATGCATGGGGAGTCCCTGGCGGTTGCGACATTGACAACGGATAATTTCAGAATTGAAGTGTAGTGACTAATACGGTTTAGTCAACTCACTCGGAAGATAGTGCCCAGACGATCTCCAACAGAGCGTTGCGAAGAGAGTCGGGCGCATCCTCGTCCAGCAGCATTGCGGTGAGGTCGAGGGGAGGACGGCCGCTTCGCAACAGGTCTGCCAAGCGAGTTTTCGTGGTGAATTCGATCTGAGCAGCATCGATGAGCGTGATGGCTCTCGTCATGAGGTCATCGGCGCAGTCGGACGAGGCCGAGATGGTGGTTTTGACGACCTCGTCCAGACGATGCTGCCCGAGATCAATCGTGACGGGACGCCCTCCTGCGTGGACGCTCACGCGCCATCGCCGCATCACAGCTGTGTGTGGACCTTCGCATGGACCGATTCGCAGCCGTCCATCGGAGTCGAGGTCGAGAGGAGTCGTCCGCAGGCTGTCGTCGTCCTCAAGCAAGTCAAAGTGGCCGGCAGCGCCCGGGACGACGACCAGAGTGAGATCGGTCGTCACGTCTCCTCTGGCCAACGGGTCGGTGGCAGTCGGAATGATGGTTCCAGGTTTGGCAAGGACAGGAACCTCGTCGATGGTGCGAGACATGGTGACGAAACGCTGTGGCGAGTAGGTGAGCCCAGTGAGGAGGTTGACCCACCGAAGACCATCATCGAGAGGGGGTAACCAGGTACGCGTGGTCGCGAGTCCCGTGACGGGGTCGCGTTTGCTGGTGACCGGCCGCACCAAGAGCTGGCTGCCGAACCAGTACTCATTGCGATCGACATAGGACTCCTCCCACTCTGGGTGAGTCCAGTAGGTAGGTCGGAGGAGAGGGCACAGGTCGCGATGGCCTGACAGATTCTCGCTGTGCAGATACGGGATGAGACGGTGACGCATCCGCAGGCACTGAGTCATGACCATCTCGGTTTCAGTGCGGTAATGCCACGGCTCCTTGGACCCGAACTCGTTCTTGGTCGAGTGCAGTCGATTGATGGGGGAGAGCACCCCGAACTGCGCCCATCGAGCCATGAGCTCGTCATCGCGGGACCCGAAGATGTGCCCACCGATGTCGTGGCTCCACCATCCGTAACCGATATTGGAGGCGGTGGCCGTGAACTCGGGCTGGAAGTCCAGAGTTTCCCAGGAGATGACGGAATCGCCCGAGAAACCAATGGGGTAGCGGTGAGACCCGGGTCCCGCGTAACGCGAGAAGGTCAGCGGGCGGCGACGGCCATCCGGGCGGGGGCGTCCCGAGTCGATGTGGTGAACGTGGTTGAGCATCCACAGTGGGTCCAGTCCGGGTACCGAGCAGGTCTGTCCTTGCTGCCAGTCCACCCACCACAGATCGACTCCCTCGTCCTCCATGGGATGAAGGACGTCATCGACGTACACCGTGGCAAAGTGTGGATCGGCAATGTCAAAGGGGATGGGATCGCCTGAGTCTGGGTCGACTCCCATATCAGTGGCGACCTGTCGGTAACACTCTTCATGACGACGGATGCCATCGGCCGGGTGCAGATTGAGGCAGGTCCGTAATCCCCGCTGGTGAAGGCTGGCAAGGAAGGCGCGAGGGTCGGGGAAGAGTTCTCGATTCCATGTGTATCCAGTCCAGCCATGTCCCAGAACTGGGTCGATGTCGGTGAGGTGCCAGTCCATGTCAATGACGGCCACCGACAGCGGGATTCCGTCCGCCTCGAATCGATCCATGAGGGTCTCGTACTCGTCGGCGCTGTAATTGTGGTAGCGAGACCACCAGTTGCCCAGGGCCCATCGCGGAATAACCGGTTGCGGTCCGGTGATGCGGTAGAAATCTGCGGCTGCGGCAGCATAGTCATGGCCGTGGAGGAAGAGATAGACATCCTTGCCACCGGAATCAGCTGGGTTGTACCGACGTACCGGTTGAGACCATCGGGTGGGTCCGTCATCCTCCAGTGCGAGTGAATGAGAATCATCGAGGACGGCCCATCCCTGCGCACTCGCCACACCTGCGCCCATGTCACAACGGCCGTCGACGCAGTCGAGAGTGCGAGCGGTCCCGCCCAGATTGGTGGGGATTCCGAATGGGTTTTGCGAGAGTGGGTCATCGCCCCAGTGCCACACGGCGTGGTAATTGCCGACGCTCGTTATCGATGCGTGCAGCCCTTCCGGGGAAAACTCCATGCCGTCGTAGCGAAGCTCGTAATACCGGTTTCGAATGATGATATGGCCATTCGCCTCATCAATGGTGTTGGTGACCTCGTGGGGCGTGCGGTCCGCGACCACCTGTGTCGGTCGGTCCTCGAAGGGCTCCGTAGGGTCATCGCGCCACTCACAGCGAATGAGTCGATCAGTGATGAGGGTTATGCGGTAGTGATCTGTGGCAAGACAGGTTGTCTGAGGCATGACGTCTCCCAGCGTTGGGGACTCTCACCCTAATAGCCAATGAACCGTTCTGGAGGGCATCGTGAAGACATCGCTGAAACGTTTTACCCATTCTCCGGTTTGGCCCTAGGATGATGCTGCGCGGGTGAAGGCCATGTGCTCCCGGGCGAGGATGCCTTGTGACCTGCGCCCATCAGGGCATTCATGCTTCCGGAAGGGACCGTGGCTTCATGGGCAGGACGACGATCAAGGACATCGCCAGAGTCGCCGGTGTGTCGCCGGGCGCGGTGTCCTTTGCCCTCAATGACAAGCCTGGAGTTTCTGAGGCTACCCGAGCTCGTATCAAGGCTGTGGCCAAGGACATGGGATGGCGTCCGAACGTCGCCGCGAAGGCGTTGTCGGTCAACCGAGCCGGTGCCGTCGGTCTCGTCATCGCCCGTGACGATCGCAGTTTCGCCGGGGAAAGGTTCTTCCTGCACCTCATCGCGGGGATGGAGGAGGTTCTCACTCCTGCTCGAACCGCCCTGGTGTTGCAGCTGGTGGGCTCTCCTGAGGAGGAGTGTGAGGTCCATCGACAGTGGTGGGCTCAGCATCGTGTCGACGGTGTCGTCCTGGTCGACCCGGCCCGCAATGACCCGCGGTGGTCCCTCATGTCGGAGATCAACATGCCGTGCACCGTCGTCGGAGCCACGGAGGACACCCCGTTGCCCGGCATCCATATCGATGACGCCACTGCTGCGCGGAGCATTGTCAACCATTTGGCCGACCAAGGGCATCGTCGCATTGCCTATATCGGCGGTGACCCGACCCTCGAGCACAGCATGGTCCGACGCCAGGTCTTCGCCCAGGAGGCGGAGAGTCGCGGAGTGGTCGTCATCGAGGCAGCGGCCAGCGACTACTCCGAGCAGTCCGGAATTCAGGAGACCAGCGCTCTTCTTTCCAGGCCTGACCGTCCCACCGCCATCGTCTATGACAATGAAGTATTGACTCTGGGGGGTATCACCTCCCTGACGCAGCACCGGTTGCGGATTCCTGCGGACGTCTCCGTCGTGTCCTTCGAGGATTCCCCGACATGTCGAGTGATACCGCCCGGAATCACCGCTCTGCGTCGTGATCCGTCAATTCTGGGTAGGGACGCCGTTGCGATGTTGATGAGCATCATTGATGGTCAGGACGTGGAGGACATCACCGAGCAGCCGCCTGAACTTGTCGTCCGGGGTTCCACAGGGCAGCTTTGAACGTCTGGCTGCCCCGGGAGATTGGAATGGGCCAACGACAAGACGGTCGGAACCCTTCTGGTTCTGACCGTCTCCTGATTTGGGTGTAGGTCGCTCAGCCTTTCACGCCGCCGCTCTCCACGCCACGGAAGAAGACCTTCTGCATCGAGGCGAAGACGACGATGATCGGTATGAGGGCGATGATCGTTCCGGCTGCGACCTCACGCGGGTCGGTCGACATCGTTGAACTGAGGTACTGCATGCCGACGGTCAGGGTGTACTTGTCAGGATCGTTGAGGACGACCAATGGCCACAGGAAGTCGTCCCAGGCCCCGATGAAGGAGAACACCGCAACCACCGAGGCCATCCCCTTGATGTTGGGCCAGACCACGTGCCGGATCTTGTCCCACGTGTTGGCTCCGTCAACGGTCGCCGCATCGAGGACCGACGGAGGGACTGCCCGACAGGCGGTGGCCATGAGGAGAACGTTGATGGCACCGACGACACCGGGGATGGCGACGCCGGCCAAGGTGTTCGCCAGGCCCATGCCCTTGATGACGAGGTACTGGCTGGTCAGCGTGACCTCACCGGGAAGTAGGAGGACCGACAGCAGGATGCCCATGACGACCTTCTTGCCGCGGAATTTCATGCAGGTCAGCGCATAACCTGCCAGGGAGGCCAGCACGACGTTGCCGATGACGCAGACCGCGGCGACGATGACCGAATGCCAGGCGTAACTGAAGATCGGGACGACATGGGCAACGCGACGGTAGGCGTCGACGCTGAAGTCTTGGGGGATGAGATGGGGCGGGAAGGAGTAGACGTCCTCGCTGACGCCTTTGAGGGAGGTGGACAGCTGCCACAGGAAGGGGCCGACCGAGATGATGACCACGAAGATCAGCAGGATGTAACGCCCGATGAGTCCGGCAAGGGTAGGGCGGGTTGGGTCGAATGCTCGCCGGCTACGCCACGGCTTCTGCTTGACAGGACGAGTTGGGCTGGAGGTGCTCATGCCATCGTCTCCTTCGTGGCGGCCTGGACGGCTGCTGCCCGGCGGGCACGACGGCCAGCCCGCTTGGGCTTGCGGCCAGACCGCAGGTCCTTGTTGTTCGCCCAACCGATGGTTGCTAGCGGAATGAGGGTGAGGAAGAACAGCACGACTGACAGGGCCGACGCATAGCCGAGCTGTCCGGACAGACCGGTACCGACCTGTTTGATGATCATGACGAGGCTGGAGTCCTCACCGCCTGGGCCACCAGTTCCATTCGTGAGGACGTAGAGCTCGGAGAAGATCCTCATCCCGGACACCGCAATGAGGGCGATGATGAGAACCATGGCCGGCCTGATCCCGGGGATGGTGACGTTGCGGAACCGCTGGAAGCTGCTTGCGCCATCGAGGGCGGCGGCTTCATGGAGGTCATGGTCGACGTTTCCGAGGGCCGCGAGGTAGACGATCATGTAGTACCCGAGGCCCTTCCACACCGTCAGCAGGATTGCGCAGCCCAACAGCTTCCACCGATCGACGAGGAAGGGGATGGAGCTGTTCGCGACACCCATCCACTGCAGGGACTGGTTGATGAGACCACGGGAGTCGAACATCCAGCTCCAGATGAGGGCCACGACGACGACCGAGGCAATCACCGGGAAGTACGCCACGGTACGGAAGAACGAGATCCCGGGGATCTTCTTCTCGACGAGCAAGGCCAACAGCAACGGCAGGATCGTCAACAGTGGGATGCACACGATGACGTAGATGAAGGTTGTCGCCATGGCATTCCAGAACATGTCGTCGTGCCACAGCTCGACGTAGTTGTCGAAGCCGATGAACTCCCCGCCGACGAGGGGCCGGGTGTTCGTGAAGGACAGAATGATCGTGTTGATGAAGGGGTAGAGGGCGAACACGACGGTCCACACGACTGCCGGAGCCACCAACAACCACGGGGTGTACCAGCGGTGGGAGTTCATGGGCGCAGATCCTTGGCGGGGTAGGGGCGTTGTCAGCGGGGAGGTGAGCCGGCCCCGCGCGGGGAGCGGGGCCGGCTGAGGATCACTTCGCGATGTGGTCGTTGCAGTACTTGACGGCGTTATCGAGGGCGTCCTTGGCCTTGATGTCACCACGCATGGCCGAGGAAATCTGCTGGCCGACGTAGGTCTTCATGGCGTCGGTGTAAGCCATCGGCTCGCCGATCTGCGCATCCTTCATCTCCTCCGCGAGGGCCTCGGCAGCCTTCTTCATCTGTGGATCATCGATGACCGAGGTGAAGGACTCCGGGTTCTCGTTGGCCTCCTTGGTGCCGGGCAGGAAGCCCTGGGCCAGCTTGACGAACTCGACTTGGTTCGCGTTGTTGGTGACGTACTTGGCGAAGGCCAGCGCCAGGTTCGGGTTCTTGGAATCGTTCGAGACGCAAATACCCTGGACGAAAAGCGGTGGAACGCCGATGCGCTTCGTCATCGCGACGTGAGGAGCGAGCTTCGGGGCGTCCTTCTTGAGATCGATCGGGAAGGAGACCGAGCCGGTGGTCCAGGCAACCTTGCCCTGGATGAAGAGCTTGGAGTTGCCCAGGTAGTTGTTCTGCAACACCTCCGGCGGCATGGCCTTCTTGGCATAGAGCTCGACGTACTTCTCGATGATCTTGACAGCCTTGTCGGTGTTGAAGGTGAATTTGCCGTCCTTGAAGACTTCGACGTCCTGGGCTGCGAGATCGCCGAGGGTTGGAGCGGTGGAGATGAGGGGCATCTTGCCGCCGGACTTCTCAGCCATGGTGATGGCCTGCTCGTAGAGCTCGTCAAGGGTGGTCGGCAGCTTCTTGGGGTCGAGACCGTACTCCTCGAAGGCCTGGGTGTTCCACCAGTTGAGGTCGGTGCCGAGGTACCACGGGTAGCCGTAGACCCCGTCGTGACCATCAAAGGTGTAGGCATCGATGCCGCCCTTGGTGTATGTGTCGATGGTCTTGGTATCGGCCTTCTTGAGGTCCATGACCTTGTTGGCCTTGAGGAGTTGCCATGCGAAGTTCGGGGGCATGTTGACGACGTCGGGCAGTTGACCGGCGGTGGCCTGCTGCTGGACCTTCTCCTCGTAGCCCTCACCCGGCTGGTCAATCCACTTGATGGTCGTGCCGGGATGCTCCTTCTCGAAGGACTTGACGAGCTTCTCGAAGTACGGGGTGAATTTCTCGTTCTTGAGCGACCAGGTCTGGAACTGGATGCTGCCCTCGAGCTTGGCGGAGGAGTCGATGGATGCCTGGCCCGACGGCTTGTCTCCCGATCCGCTCATGCCGCATGCGCTGGCAGCCAGGACAGTTGCCAGTGCGGCCGTACCACCGAGAAGTTGACGTCGGCCGATGGTGAGGTTTGCCATGTTCTCTACTTCTTCCTTGAAGGGGGTCCCCAGTGGGATCCGACTCCAGCGTCGGTGTCGAATCCCAGCGAACTAATACGCTTTAGTTCAGAGTGCCTGAAACGGCGTGCACAGTCAAGCTAACACACAGTTTTGGTCTGGCGTCGATCTCCGTTGTACAGTGGCCAGTCGGTCATGACCTCGTCGTGTTCCACTGGTCGAAGGGATCTTTGCGATGAATACCACCCATCGCCACCCCGACGCACACTCGGATCTCGTCATCGAGACCCATTCGCTGCGTCGGCAGGTGGGTCAGATGACCCGGGTTCAACGGACGGTGCCCGCTCCGGCGGATCTCGGTGTCGACATGATCGGCGTTCCCGAGGACTCCCCTCTCGATCTCGACCTTCGGTTGGAATCAGTGGGTGAAGGAGTTCTCGTCACCGGGGCCGTCGAAGCCACCCTGAAGGGGGAGTGCTCTCGCTGTCTGGATCCCATCGAGGAGGATCTCGTCCTCGACATCCAGGAGCTGTACTTCTACCCGGACAAGGAGGCTGAGGAGGACGCTAGTCGGGTCAGTGCCGAGGAAACGATCGACCTTGACCCTGTCGTCCGTGCTGCGGTGGTGCTGAACCTGGCGTTCAGCCCGCTGTGCCGCGACGACTGTGAGGGACTTTGTCCAGACTGCGGCGCCAACCTCAACGAGGACCCGGACCATGACCATCCGGATCGGATCGATCCACGTTGGGCGGCTCTGCAAGGGCTCGTCAGCGAGGATGATTCGGACAAGTCCTGAACGTTCCCCTCAACGGCGTCCGTATCATACGGATGCCACACCTGAAGCACACCAAGGAGAAGATCGTGGCCGTCCCGAAGCGGAAGATGTCCCGCAGCAATACCCGGCACCGTCGTTCGCAATGGAAGACGGTTGCCACCAATCTCGTCACCTGTGCCAATCCGGCGTGCGGTGAGAAGCACCTGCCTCACACCGCATGCCCCGCGTGCGGCGAGTACGGCCCGCGTGGTGATCGCCGCCAGGTTGCCGAGGTCTGAGATCAGCACCGTGAGCGCACGAAAGGACCAGAACGTCAGTTCACCCGAGTACGGGGAGTGGCCTTTCCTGGGTCTTCTCAAGGAGTTGGGGATCAGATGTGACCCCCAACTCCTCGATCTCGCGCTCACGCACCGCTCCTATGCCTTTGAGAACGGTGGGATTCCCACCAACGAGAGGTTGGAGTTCCTCGGTGACGCCGTCCTCGAGGTCGGCGTCACTGATTACCTCTACCGCGCCTTCCCGGACAAACCGGAAGGTCAGCTCGCCAAGCTGAGGTCAGCCGTCGTGAGCACGGTGTCCTTGGGGCGGTTGGCTCGTCGCCTCGGCATCGGGCCGCGTATCAAGCTGGGCAAGGGCGAGGAACGTACCGGCGGCCACGACAAGACGTCGATCCTGGCCGACACCACCGAGGCCCTGCTGGGTGCCGTCGAGCTGTCCTCGGGACTGCCGGACGTTCTGCGCCTCGTCCATCATCTCTTCGATCCCCTCGTTGACGAGGCGGATCGATCCGGAGCCGGTACCGACTGGAAGACAGTTCTCCAGGAGTACTGCGCTGAGCAGGGGTTTGAGGCTCCGCGCTACGACATCGTCGGATCAGGCCCGGACCACAATCGCCGCTACTGCGCCAGGGCAGAAGTGGATGGCAAGCTGCACGCTGCCTACACTGGCCACAACAAGAAGGAGGCCGAGCAGGGAGCGGCCCAGCTTGCGGTTGCCGCACTGATCCCTCCTCGCACTGGTGCCTGAGCTTCCTGAGGTCGAGACGGTGCGAGCCGGACTCGAGATCCTCGTCATCCCCTCCGTCGTCGAGCGTGTCGACGTCGTCGATGTCCGCGGTTTGCGCACAACCGGTGGTTCAGAAGAAGCCAGAACCTTCGAGACGATTCTGACTGGTCGCCAGTTCACCGCCATCAATCGCCGGGGCAAGTACCTGTGGTTCGTCCTCGACGACGGCACGGCGATGCTGGCCCACCTAGGGATGAGCGGACAGTTCCGTGTCGTCGACAGGGAAGCCCCACGGCATCGCCATACCCGTGTTGTCATTGGCCTTGGTGACGACCGTGATCTACGTTTTCTGGATCAGCGCACCTTCGGCGGACTCACTCTCGCCCCGCTGGTTGACGATGTGCCCGGCCCAGTCGCCCACATCGCCCCTGATCCCTTCGAGGATTCCTTTGGCGTCGATGAGGTTGCGCGACGACTGCGCGCACGCAGGTCGACCATCAAGCGCAGCCTGCTCGACCAGACACTGGTATCCGGTATCGGCAACATTTATGCCGACGAAACCCTGTGGCGGGTTCGTCGTCACCCGGAGACCCCGTGCTCGCGCCTCAGCCAGCGCAAGGCTGTGGAGTTGTTGGAGACAGCTCGTGAGGTGATGTCCGAGGCGATTACCCAGGGTGGGACATCCTTTGATGCCCTGTACGTCAATGTCAATGGTGAGTCGGGGTATTTCGACCGCTCGCTGGACGCTTACGGCCGGGAGGGGCTCCCGTGCAAGCGTTGCGGGACGATGATGGTACGTGAGCATTTTATGAATCGCAGCTCGTTCCGCTGCCCGAGGTGTCAGCAGTTGCGTTGACCTCGGTGAGCGCGGGGCGACCGTGTTCTACCCGAGGGTGTGGGCAAGTTGCAGGATGCGTTCAAACTCTGGCTGCGAGGCAACATCAGCGAATTTCGTCGTTCGCCGGATGTATGCAGCGAAGACGAGGGACAACTCGGCGATTTCGCCGAGCGCAATGTCTCGGTCGAAGCGCGCTCGGTCGAGAGTTGTTCCCGCCATAGAGCGGATGATCTCGAAGTATTGGGTGAGAAACTTTTCGCGAGCGTCTGTCGGCTGAACGTAGTAGCCACCTTCGGGCTTGCCAAAAGCAACGAATCGTGCGGGATCGCCGAAGTACGGGCTGATATCAGCATGACCGAAATCGATGATTGTGGCGTCATGCCCATCCCAGAGCACATTCATCGGAAGCAGATCGTTCTCGCACAACGTCGATGGTGCGCTCGCCGCGCGATCAGCCAGTTCAGTGAGGGCTACGGATAGCTCCGGGAAATGTTTTGCGACCAGAGCGAATTTCTCGGCTCTGGTTCCGTTGACGTTCGTGGCGGGGGACTCTGACCAAAACCGTGCATGGAGGCGTGCCAAACTCTTCCCTGCGGCGGTTGCAGTTTCCCTGCGCAGACACTGGAGATCCTCGCCGCCTCGCTCCTCGAACGCATGCCACGTGTGGCCGTCTACAACTGCGGTTCCGAGCAACTGAGGCACAGGCAGATCGGGCTGCCCGTCAAGCCATCGCTCGTAGACGACGCCTTGGCCATCGTCGAGTTTGACCACGAGCCGCGGGTTTCCTGCGGCGAGGTAGACGTTGTACTCTTTCTCAAAACCCAGATCGATGTATTTTCCCAGCAATTGTCGGTCGCTCAGTTCGAGGGCATTCAGTACTGGCTCCAGCTCGCTTCGATCGCAGGATCGTATCGACATCCCTCTTGTCGTCACGATTCAAAGGCTACTGACTTCTGAATCGTGACAACGCTGGATTCCGATGATGTCCGGCACAGATCAGTACGCGTCGATGACCTCAGCGTCACAAGGTCGTGAAGTCGGGTTACTTCGATCGGACCCTTGACGTGTACGGACGCCAGGGCAAGGAATGTCGACGTCGCTGCACCGTCATAGTTCGGGAGTCCTTCGCGAACAGGTCGTCGCACCGGTGCCCCCGGTGTCAGCGCTCGCGTCGGTGACCCGGTCATGTCCGTTCCCAGACCTCGACAGGTCCTGGTACGACGACGAACAGTGGGCGAGGTCGCGGCGCGTCGAGGTGGGGAGGCCACTCCGGTGATCTGGCGGTGACCTTGGCATGAAGGTGCTCCATCTCGTGATCGAGCTGTTCAGAGGTCACAGTGAGTGACCTTCATGGCGCTGGATCGGATGTGATCCTCGTCCGGTCAAAGCGGTAGCCGCGCTCAGTGGCTTCGTCGGTCAAGCCTGTCAGGATCAAGCCTCCACAAACGCACGTGTTGTCTCCGCCCTCGGGTGTTGCTGATGGGCACACCCATTTCTTGGTCCTTCCTCGTCGGGCATATCATGTCGCGGGTGACCACTGAGCCATCTGTATCTGCGAGACGACGCATCAAGAAGCGTCACTTCATCGAGTTCTTGAAGTTCGGAATCGTGGGTGGCTCCGGATTCGTCATCAACATCGTCGTTGCCATCATCATGAACAAGGTGAATGGTGGCACCGAGCATGCCCAGGACATCCTGTTCAACTTGGCGGGGACACGATGGAACTTCCGTTTCACCAGCCTCGTCTGGTTGGTGGGCTTCGTGGTGGCAAACGTCACGAACTTCCAGCTCAACCGCTCCTGGACCTTCAAACGGGAGCATCGCCGCGGCTGGTGGCGCGAGTTCTGGCCCTTCTTCGCCGTGGGGTCCGTGGCAGCGATCATCGGCATGTTCATCAAGATTCTGTTCACCAATCCAACCTCTCCGATCTACCTCCCCGAGCCGTGGTTCCATGAGAGCAAGGGATTTCACTCTCGTGAGTACTGGTCGCAGATCTTCGCCATCATCGTGACCATGCCCATCAACTTCGTCGTCAACAAGTTGTGGACGTTCCGAGCGGTCAAGCACTCTGGTGAGGTTCCCATGGTGGGTCCCGCTGTTTCTCCGGAGAATCTTGACGCGGACGACTCGTCCGAGGCGCGTCAGCACGTCTGAGAGACGCTTCGCATCAGGTACCCTGAATTCGGTACCCCGTTGACGGAAAGGTCGTGCTCGGATGGTCGTTTTCATCATCGCGATGATTCTTATCCTGGCGGTCGCGCTGGGCGTTTGTGCCGTGGTGATGTTTGGTTTGCGCCATCCTGGTGACGACCCCGATGCGAGTTTTTGGCGTCATACTGCCACCCGAGTTGGGGAGGATCTCAGTGGTGTCAGACGCCGTTGAGGCGTTGCGAATCCTTGGTGCCGTGATGTGAGCGGCTAGTATCGGCGGACGTGGACCTGACTTACCTGATTTGGATCATTCTCGGCATCCTCGTCCTCGTGACGGTGGTTGCCGCCATCACCGCTGGCATCTCACGACGTAAGGCGCTTCGTGAGGGTTCCAAGCCTGCGGAGGTTGAGCCGACCCCGACCAAGGAACCCGAGGCCACTGGTGAGGAGAAGCCTGAGGCCGGTGCGACCGCGGCCCCTGCTCCTGCGCTCGAGCCTGAGGCACCGTCCGAACCCAGGGTTGAGACTCCGGAGGCCGCGGGCTCGCGGATGGCACGACTCCGTCGCCGTCTGGCCAACAGCAACAACGCCTTGGCCCGTGGTCTGGCAGAGCTCCTGAGCGCCGACAAGCTCGACGACGACACCTGGGATGACTTCGAAGCCACCCTCATCACCTCTGATCTTGGCGTGGGCCCGACCACGGAACTGGTCGAGAAGCTGCGCTCGGAACTGGCGATTGACGGCGTCTCCGAGCCGGCCCAGGCTCGCGGGATCTTGCACCACGAACTGGTCGAACTTGTCGGACCAGACATGGATCGGTCCATCAACCTCGATCATGCGGAGGGTAAGCCGGCAGTCGTCCTCATGGTCGGAGTCAATGGCACGGGTAAGACGACGACCTGCGGCAAATTGGCCCGCGTCCTGGTCGCCGAGGGCAAGACGGTCCTCCTCGGTGCCGCAGACACTTTCCGCGCCGCAGCTGGGGAACAGCTGGAAACCTGGGGGGAGCGCGTCGGCGTGCGCACCGTTCGCAAGGACGAAGGGGCTGATCCCGCCTCGGTAGCCTACGAAGCTGTTCAGGCCGGTATCGACGAAGGCGTTGACGTCGTGCTCGTCGACACTGCTGGCCGTCTTCACACCAAGGCCGGTCTCATGGACGAGCTGGGCAAAGTCAAGCGCGTCATCGAGAAACTGGCCCCGGTCAGTGAGGTCCTGCTCGTTCTCGATGCGACCACCGGCCAGAACGGTCTCACCCAGGCTCGTATCTTCTCCGAGGTCGTCGACGTCTCCGGCATCGTGCTGTCCAAGCTCGATGGCTCTGCCAAGGGCGGCATCGTCGTACAGGTGCAGCGCGAGCTGGGCGTTCCGGTCAAGCTCATCGGTCTGGGTGAAGGTGCCGACGACCTAGCCCCCTTTGACGCCGACGACTTCGTTGCCGGTCTCATGGGCGATGACCCCTCCGAACGCTGAGGACCAAATAGATGACAGGCATCGCGTCGTCTGCCTCGATACGCGGGGCCATGATGGTGAGTATTCTCAGCCGAAAGCTGTGTGTAGCGGTATTAATTGCTGCGTTCGTTCTGCCGCTGGCATTTGTTACATGGCGAGCCATCGTGGGGACCGGTAGTTGGTGGCTGAAGGCCCTGCGTGGCCTCGGACATTTCGTCGTAATTGTGCTCGCACAGGCGTTACTGATTACAGGGGTCTTTCTCTACGTCAACCATGACTATGGATTTTTCACCTCCTGGGATGACCTCCTGGGCGAGGCTGAGCCCCAGGCACCTGTTCATGATCTGGTTCCAATTCGGCGTACGAAGGTGGAGAACATCCCGATCAGTAAGTCCAACCCACACCCCAATGGGCAGATGGTTGGCATGACGATGCCCGGTGCGGATTCTCAATATGCGCGCATTCCCGTGTGGTTGCCACCACAGTACTTCGAGAAGTCGGAGCAGGGCACCCGCTTTCCGGTGTTGTACTACATCGGAGGTGTTAATGACACCGGCGAGCGCGACAATGTATCGATTGACATCCTTGATCCTGCCGTCGAGCTCATTAAGAGCAAGAAGGTCAATCCCTTCGTCATTGCGTTCTTGCCAGGCAGGATTCGCAACGGCGTCGACAGCGAATGCGTTGATGTTGGTCCGTACAAGCACGAGACGTGGATCATGAAGACTGTTATTCCGCAGATCGAGTCGCATTACCGGGTTGGCCATGAGCGTGGGTCACGCTTCATCGGTGGGTGGAGCACTGGCGGCTACTGCGCTGCCAATCTCTCGACGAAGTACCACAGAATGTTTAATTCCGGATTTTCGTTGGGTGGGTATTACCATCCGATGTTTGAGAGAACGCCCATCGCGGACATGGCTCGGTCCTCGATGGCTGAAAATTCCGTAGTCCGTCGGGCGCAGGAACGCAAGGTTAACCGCAGCGTGCGCTTTTTGTCTGTGCTCAATCGCAGTGATCTGCAGAGTTGGGGACCCGGTCGTCACCCCATAGTTGCCAACGGTCAGATAGGCCCGGACGGAGGCCAGTTTCACCATGTGGCTAAAGGCATGAAGCAGTTCACCTTCATCGTGCTGCACGGAGGTGGGCATCGCAACACCGTGTACATGCCTTACGTCCAGCAGTGTCTGGAATGGCTGGGCCAGTTTGGTCTGTGACCTCGCTCTGAATCATCATGTCAGACCGGGACGGTAGGCTGTCCCGGTAAGGAACTAGTGCGCTGAAGGACAACCGTGTTCGACACTCTCCAGGACCGCCTCGCATCCACCTTCAAGGGACTGCGTGGCAAGGGACGTCTCACCGATGCCGACATCGACGCCACGACTCGCCAGATCCGCATCGCCCTCCTCGAGGCCGACGTCAACCTGACGGTCGTCAAGGAATTCGTTGCGGCGGTCAAGGAACGCTGTCACGGCGAGGAATTGTCGAAGGCGCTCAACCCTACTCAGCAGATCGTCAAGATCGTCAACGAGGAGCTCGTCGAGATCCTTGGCGGTCAGACCCGCACCGTCCGGTTCGCGAAGACCCCGCCCACCGTCGTCATGCTCGCTGGACTTCAGGGTGCCGGTAAGACGACCCTGGCGGGCAAGCTCGCTCGGTGGTTCAAGGAGGAGGGGCACTCGCCGCTGCTGGCCGCCTGTGACCTGCAGCGTCCCAACGCGGTCACCCAGTTGCAGGTCGTCGGTGAGCGAGCCGGTGTGCATGTCTTCGCTCCTGAGCCCGGCAACGGTGTTGGCGATCCCATCCAGGTGGCTCGTGACGCCGTCGTCGAGGCCCAACGCAAGCTCTATGACGTCGTCATCATCGACACCGCCGGACGCTTGGGTGTCGATGCCGAGATGATGGCCCAAGCTGCCGACATCAAGGCGGCCACCAACCCTGACGAGACGCTGTTCGTCGTCGACGCCATGATCGGTCAGGACGCGGTCAACACCGCAGTGGCCTTCCAGGAGGGAGTCGGCTTCGACGGGGTCGTCCTCACCAAGCTCGACGGCGACGCCCGTGGCGGTGCCGCCCTATCCATCGCCCGGGTCGTCGGCAAGCCGATCATGTTCGCCTCCTCCGGTGAGGGGCTCAAGGACTTCGACGTCTTCCATCCCGATCGGATGGCCTCACGCATCCTCGACATGGGTGACATGCTCACCCTCATCGAGCAGGCTGAGAAGGCTTTCGACCAGGAACAGTCTCAAGCCGCTGCGGTCAAACTCATGGCCGGCAAGGGGGAGTTCGGTCTCGACGACTTCCTCGGGCTCATGCGCCAGATGCGCCGCATGGGTCCGATGTCCAAGATCATGGGCATGTTGCCTGGCGTCGGTCAGATGAAGGATCAGATCGAGAACATTGACGAGCGGGAGATCGACCGTATCGAAGCCATCATTTGTGCCATGACCCCGGCAGAGCGTGCCGACGTCTCGATCCTCAACGGTTCGCGTCGCGCCCGTATCGCGAAGGGCTCCGGCGTCGAGGTCCGCGACGTCAACAACCTCGTCAACCGCTTCGTCGATGCCCGCAAGATGATGAGCCAGATGGGCCAGATGATGGGTCCGGGCGCTGGTCGCATGATGGGGTCGATGGCCAAACGCGGCTCCAAGCAGTCCAAGAAGAAGCAGAAGAACCGCAAGGGTTCTGGTAACCCAGCGAAGCGCGCGGCCCAGGCCCGTCAAGTGGCTGAGAAGCCGCAGCACAACAGCGGCGAGGCATTCGGTGTTCCCGGTCAGCAGCAGCCGAGCCAGGAAGATCTGCAGAAGGCGATGAGCGAGTTCAAGATGCCGCCGTCGATGCAGCAGATGTTCAACCAGACCAACAAGGGCCCGCGCTGATCTGACGTTGGCAATGCCTCACGAGGTCGCGGGTTTGACGTTTCGTCTTCTGCAGCCTCGTGCCACGATGAGGACATGGATAAGGACACCCAGCCGCTGTTCCACACTCATACCCATGACGGGTGGACACACACTCACGTAGCTCCCGAGGCCCAGACTGCTCCTGCCGAGGATCTTCGCATCCGGGGAGTTGTCCTGCCCGACGTGGAGGAGCGTGAGCTATGGGTTCACGACGGCGTTCTTGTCGAGGGGCCACTGCCAGGCGCTCGCACCCTCGCCGACGGTTGTTGGATCATCCCGGGCCTGGTTGACGCTCACAACCACATCGGGCTGGACGGCCATGGTGCCGTCGACAAGGAGACGGCTGAGGACCAGGCTCGCACCGAGACGAGGACCGGCACCCTCCTCATCCGCGACGCTGGGTCCCCGAGTGACACCCATTGGATTGACGATCGCGACGACTTGCCTCGAGTCATCCGCGCCGGACGTCACATCGCTCGTCCCAAGCGCTACATCCGCAACTACGCAGCCGAGGTCGACCTGGAAGACCTCGTCGCCGAGGTGGATCGTCAGGCTCGAGCAGGTGACGGCTGGGTCAAGCTCGTCGGTGACTGGATCGACCGTGCTGAGGGGGACCTGGCACCGCTGTGGCCGGCTGACATCGCGAAGGAAGCAATCGATCGTGCTCATGAACTCGGCGCCCGTGTCACGGCCCACTGCTTCTCCGAGGAGGCTCCGGCCCAGCTCGTCGACGCAGGCATCGACTGCATCGAGCACGGCACCGGACTGACTGACGAGACCATCGCCACCATGGCCGAGCGTGGGGTCGGACTCGTCCCGACCCTGGTCAACATTGAGACCTTCCCGTCCATCGCAGCCCAGGCCGACGCCAAGTTCCCCACCTACGCAGCCCACATGCGTCATCTGCATGCTCACCGGATGGAAACCATCGGCAAGGCTGTCGATGCCGGGGTTCCGATCTACGCAGGTACTGACGCCGGCGGCACCATCGAACACGGTCTGATTGCCTCGGAGGTGCGGTTGCTGGCCGCAGTCGGAGGAGCGGAGATGGCATTGGGGGCAGCATCCTGGCGAGCTCGAACCTGGTTGGGCGGGGAACAACTGGGGATTGGGGACTCCGCCGACCTTCTCGTCCTCGATCGCGACCCGAGGGTGGACATCGGAGTCCTGGAGTCTCCCACGCACATCCTGCTGAGGGGTCGAGTCGTCATTCGGTGACGGGTCGCCGGACTCGCGTCGACGCTCTGGATGTGGCACAATGTCGAGAGCTTCTGTCCGTTCGGTGCCCTCTCTAGCCGGCGGACGGTTCCACCCGAGTGCGGTCGCGGTGTCCCCACATCGCAATCCGCGCTCACCCGTAACTTCCCGGGTTTCATCCCGGGCGTGTCACTACAGGAGATACCACACACGTGGCTACCAAGATTCGTCTGAAGCGTCTCGGCAAGATCCGCACCCCGCACTACCGTGTCGTCGTCATGGACTCGCGCACCAAGCGCGACGGTCGTGCCATCGAGGAGATCGGCCAGTACCACCCGAAGAACGACCCCTCGGTCATCGAGATCGACTCCGAGCGCGTCCAGTACTGGCTCGGCGTCGGCGCCCAGCCGACCGAGGCCGTCGTCGCCCTGCTCAAGCGCACCGGTGACTGGCAGAAGTTCACCGGCGACACCTCGGCCTCGGGCGTGACCCCGCAGGCTGAGCGCTCCAACAAGGACGACCTGTTCAACGCCGCTCTGGCCGAGGCTGACGACGCCCCGCGCGAGGCCATCACCAAGAAGGCTGAGGAGCCCGCTGCCGAGGAGGCTGCTGAGCCGGCCGCCGAGGAGAAGTCCGACGAGAAGGCTGAGGCCTGATCGTGCTTGCCGACGCCCTGGAACATCTCGTCTCCGGCATCGTCGCCAATCCCGACGACGTCCGGGTTCGGGAGAAGGACCTGCGACGCGGCCGGATGCTCGAGGTGCGTGTCAACCCCTCCGACATCGGCAAGGTCATCGGTCGTCAGGGCCGTACGGCCTCCTCGCTGCGCACGGTCATCGATGCCCTGGCCGGTGATGAGCAGATCAGGATCGACTTCGTCGACGTCGACCGCCGTGGTTCGGGACGCCGTTCCGAGCACCGTGGCCGTCGTCACTGAGCCGCTAATCCTCTGATACGCCAATCAATTGGCAATATGGGCCGTGGTCCCGCTTAGGTGGGGCTACGGCCCATTTGTCGTGTTCGACATTCTTGTCCAGCCGCTGACGCGGCAATACCCATGAGCTTCAGGAGTCACAGTGGAACAGCAGGCAACAGTGGAGGTTGTCGTCGGCCGGGTGGGGCGTGCCCATGGTCTGCGGGGAGACGTCGTCGTCGAGGTTCGTACCGACGAGCCCGACGAGAGGTTCGACGTTGGCGCGACAGTCTGCATCGAAGGCACGCGGCGGGAGTTGACAGTTACCAGATCGCGATGGGCCAGGGGTAGCCTGATTGTCGCCTTCAAGGAGGTCGCCGATCGAAATGGCGCCGAGGAGCTGCGAGGTTCGGTGTTGGTGGTTGACGTCGAGGCCGATGAGGAGCCAGCTGATCCAGAAGAGTTCTGGGACCGTCAGTTGCGGGGGCTGGCAGTGGTTGACGAGTCCGGTCAGGCCCGGGGAACCGTCAAGGACATTCTCCACATGCCGGCCCAGGACGTGCTCGTCATCGATGTCGACGGCGACGAACATCTGGTGCCGTTCGTTCGCCAGCTCGTTCCCACCGTTGACGTCGCTGCCGGTCAGATCGTTGTCGCCAGTATCCCTGGACTTCTTGACGACGATGCCGAGGAGGCAAGGTGACGATGAGGCTGGACTACCTGTCGATCTTCCCCGGATACTTCGACGTTCTCGACATCTCCCTGTTGGGAAAGGCCGTCGACAACGGTTTGGTCGAGGTCCACGCCCATGACCTGCGCGACTGGACCCACGATCGTCATCGCACTGTCGACGACACCCCGTGCGGCGGTGGCGCCGGCATGGTCATGAAGCCTGATCCCTGGGGCGAGGCCTTCGACGGGATCATTGGTATTGAACCCGATCCGTCGGTCCACGTGATCTTCCCGACTCCCTCCGGAATTCCGTTCACACAGTCCGCTGCCCAGGAGCTGTCGACGGTTGAGCGGGTCGTCTTCTGTTGCGGACGCTACGAGGGCATCGATCACCGGGTCATCGACTACGCGCGAACCATGTGGACCGTCCATGAACTGAGTCTGGGCGACTACGTCCTCAACGGGGGAGAAGTCGCTGCCCTGGCCATCACCGAAGCCGTCGTCCGTCTGATCCCGGGATTCATGGGCAATCCGGAGTCCCTCGCGGAGGAGTCGTTCTCGCCGGGGCAGGAACGACTGCTGGAGTACCCGCTGTTCACCCGACCGGTGTCATGGCGAGGGATGGATGTCCCTGAGGTCCTCATGAGTGGGCACCACGGCCGCATCGCCGAATGGAGACGAGAGGAGTCGTTGTTGCTCACTCGTGATCGTCGCCCGGACTTGACTGATTAGGACTCAGGGAGACAACGTATTCGAAGTCGCTAATACCCTAAATTCGAACCAAAAATGTTGCGTTAATATGAACTAAAACAGGTAGTCAGAGTGCAGTTGTAAGGAGATTTTGAAAACACTGGGGGTCGTGAGGCAAAGGGACTGTTGATTGGATAGTCTTTGCCCCGTGGCGACTACAACACTTACTACTCATCAGAGAGCAGTGCGATCAACTGTCGCGGCGAAGGCCCTCATGGCCGTCACCGGCATCATCTTGGTCCTCTTCCTGCTCATGCACATGTTCGGCAACTTGAAGTTGCTCGGTAGCAACGAGGAGTTCAACGACTACGCCAGCTACCTCCGTACGATTCTCAACCCGATCCTTCCGGGTGAGTCGTTCCTGTGGATCTTCCGAATCTTCATGCTGCTGGCGATTGTGCTGCACATTTGGTCGGCGATCCGCGTCACCAAGCAGCGTCGCATCGGCACTGGTGGCGCTGGTCGTTACTCCGTGAAGAAGAACCTCTCCCCGGAGAACACCTACGCGGCCCGCACGATGTACTGGGGCGGTTGGATCATCTTCGCGTTCCTCATCCTTCACCTGCTGCAGTTCACCATCAGCCCTGATCTGCTCAACAACCCGCCGACTGACGCGGCTGGGCGTGCAGGCATGGTGCTCACAGCCTTCAGTCATTGGTGGTTCGTGCTCATCTACCTCATCGCCATCATCGCGGTGTGCATGCACGTTTCCCATGGTTTCTGGAGCGCCTTCGCGACCCTCGGTGTCAACGTCTCTGGTACCGCTCGCGCTGTGCTGCGCGTGTGCTCCTGGATCGTCGCCATCGTGATCCTCGTGGGCTTCATGGTTCCTCCCTTCCTGATCCTGTTCGGGGTGATCTCCTGATGACTGCAACAGCTACGTCGAATAACAACGCCGCTCTGGCCGACCAGTACTGGACAACCGGCGATGAGATTCATGACACGAAGGCCAACCACGACCTTCCGATCGAGAAGATCTGGACTGATCGTCAGTTCACCTCTCGTCTGGTCAACCCGGCCAACCGCCGCAAGATGACCGTCATCATCGTCGGCACTGGTCTGGCCGGTGGCTCCGCTGCTGCCACCCTTGGTGAGGCTGGTTACCGCGTCGAGAACTTCTGTTACCAGGACTCTCCGCGTCGTGCCCATTCCATCGCCGCCCAGGGCGGCATCAACGCTGCGAAGAACTACAAGAACGACGGTGACTCCATCTACCGCCTGTTCTACGACACCGTGAAGGGCGGCGACTACCGCTCCCGCGAGACGAACGTCTACCGTCTGGCCGCGGTCAGCGCGAACATCATCGACCAGTGCGTCGCCCAGGGTGTTCCGTTCGCCCGTGAGTACGGTGGCCTGCTCGACAACCGTTCCTTCGGTGGCGTCCAGGTGCAGCGCACCTTCTACGCTCGTGGACAGACGGGTCAGCAGTTGCTGATCGGCGCCTATCAGGCCCTCGAGCGTCAGGTCCATGCCGGAACCGTCCACATGCACACCCGTCACGAGATGGTCGAGCTCATCGTTGCCGATGGTCGTGCCCGCGGCATCGTGACCCGTGACATGGTCACCGGCAAGATCGAGGAGTGGTTCGGCGACGCCGTCGTTCTGGCTACCGGTGGTTACGGCAACGTCTTCTTCCTGTCGACGAACGCCATGGGCTGCAACGTCACCGCTTCGTGGCGTGCCCATCGCAAGGGTGCCTACTTCGGCAACCCGTGCTACACGCAGATCCACCCGACCTGCATCCCGGTGCACGGCGAGAACCAGTCGAAGCTGACCCTGATGTCGGAGTCGCTGCGCAACGACGGTCGTATCTGGGTGCCGAAGCGCGCCGAGGACTGCGAGAAGGATCCGCGTGACATCCCCGAGGAGGATCGCGACTACTACCTGGAGCGCATCTATCCGTCCTTCGGCAACCTGGTTCCTCGTGACATCGCCTCTCGTCAGGCCAAGTACCGCTGTGACGAGGGTCGCGGCGTTGGCCCGAAGGTCCGTGAGGTCGATGCCGACGGCACCGAGCACATGCGCTCCCGTGGTGTCTACCTCGACTTCTCCGAGGCCATCGAGCGTATGGGCAAGGATGCTGTCGAGAAGAAGTACGGCAACCTCTTCGACATGTATCAGCGGATCACCGATGAGAACCCGTACGAGGTTCCGATGCGGATCTACCCCGCTGTGCATTACACCATGGGTGGCCTGTGGGTCGATTATGACCTGCAGTCGACCATCCCGGGCCTGTTCGTCTGTGGCGAGGCTAACTTCTCCGATCACGGTGCCAACCGACTCGGTGCCTCGGCCCTGATGCAGGGTCTGGCTGATGGTTACTGGGTGCTGCCCAACACCATCACCGACTACCTGGCCGACTCCCCGAAGTTCGGCAAGGTGGACGAGAAGCACCCGGCCGCCGTCGAGGCCCGTCAGGCCGTCGAGAGCCGCATCAACAAGCTCCTGACGATCAACGGAACCCGCACCGTCGACTCGATCCACAAGGAACTCGGCCACATCATGTGGGAGTACTGCGGCATGGAGCGCAACGAGGCCGGCCTCGTCAAGGCCATCGGTCTCATCCGCAACCTGCGCAACGAGTTCTGGACCAACGTCAAGGTCACCGGCGTCAACGAGGAGCTCAACCAGACCCTCGAGCGTGCCGGACGTCTCGTTGACTTCCTGGAGCTCGGTGAGCTGATGTGCATTGATGCTCTGCATCGTCGCGAGTCCTGTGGCGGTCACTTCCGCGCCGAGTCTCAGACCGAGGAGGGCGAGGCCCTGCGTCACGACGATCAGTACCAGTACGTCGCTGCCTGGGAGTGGACCGGTGAGGGCCACAAGCCGACCCTGCACAAGGAGCCGCTGGTCTACAAGTCCATCCAGGTCAAGCAGAGGAGCTACAAGTGAAGATCAACCTGCGAATCTGGCGCCAACGCAACACCCAGGATCAGGGCCGTCTCGTCGAGTACACCCTGGACGGTGTCTCCGGTGACATGTCCTTCCTCGAGATGCTGGACATGCTCAACGAGAACCTCACCGCTCAAGGTGAGGAGCCCGTGGCCTTCGACTCGGACTGCCGCGAGGGCATCTGTGGCCAGTGTGGCGTCGTCATCAACGGCGTGCCGCACGGTGGCATGGGCGTCGCCCAGCCGGTGCGTACCACCACCTGTCAGCTGCACATGCGCTCCTTCGCTGATGGCTCGACCATCACGATTGAGCCCTGGAAGTCCGGTGCCTTCCCGATCCTGCGGGACCTCATCGTGGACCGCTCGGCCCTCGACCGCGTCATCCAGGCTGGCGGCTACATCTCCGTGAACACCGGTGCTGCCCCGGATGCCCATGCTGTCCAGGTCAACAAGAAGCGCTCTGACCGCTCCTTCGATGCCGCTACCTGCATCGGCTGTGGTGCTTGTGTGGCTGCCTGCCCGAACGGCTCCTCGATGCTGTTCACCTCGGCGAAGATCACCCACCTTGCCATGCTTCCGCAGGGGCAGCCGGAGCGGATGCGTCGTGTCAAGGCCATGGCTGCCCAGAACGACGCCGAGGGATTCGGCGGCTGCACCAACATTGGTGAGTGCGCCTCGGTGTGCCCGAAGGGCATCCCGCTGGAGTCCATCAGCCAGCTCAACCGCGACCTCATCGCCTCGCTGTTCAAGCATGACGGCAAGGATGACTGAGTTCTGACCCATGTGGTCGACCACACGGGCCCCGGCACCATCTGGTGCCGGGGCCTCGTCGGTTCCATGGGGCTGACGGATCCAGCCTCGTGGTATGCAATTTGGTGTCAGGCCTTCGAGTGTGGAAAAATATCCAGCTGTTGTCCGTGTCCGGCTCCTGCCACAGGGGGATCGTCCGGAGCGCGGGGACCACATCTTTTGAACACGAGCACCAGGTGACCTGTGGCACCGGCGAGGAAACACCATGAGCAACATCATCGACGAGATCGACAAGGCCTCGATGCGCGACGACATTCCCGAGTTCCGTCCTGGCGACTCGGTGAAGGTCCACGTCAAGGTCGTCGAGGGCAGCCGCACCCGTGTGCAGGTCTTCGCTGGAACCGTCATCTCGCGTACCGGTGGTGGCGTCCAGGAGTCCTTCACCGTCCGCAAGCTGAGCTTCGGAACGGGTGTCGAGCGTACCTTCCCACTGCACTCCCCGATCATTGAGAAGATCGAGGTTGATCGCCACGGTGCCGTCCGTCGCGCCAAGCTGTACTACCTGCGCGGTCTGCGCGGCAAGGCTGCCAAGATCAAGGAGAAGGGCGCGGCTCGCTGACGTCGTCCTCACAGTAACGGGGTTTCGCTTGCGCGGGGCCCCGTTTTCGTGTGTCTGATGAGGTCCGGGTCGATCGACGCTCGACGAGGCGACCAGAGTGTGTTCTGGACGTTGGTTACACTGCAGGTTGGCACTTGCCGGGACGTTCCCGGGGGTAAGAGGGAGAGGTATCGCCGTGGCGTATGACTACGAGGCGCGAAGGACTGCTGATGGCGACACCGCTGGCCCGCATGCTGCAGGCGCCACGACTGGGTCGCAACGACCGAGCGGATGGCAGCGGTTCCGATCCGGGATGATGGAAATCGTCCTCATCATCGTCGGAGCTCTCGTCATCTCGGCCATCCTGCGAGCCTTCGTGGGACAGATGTTCGTCATTCCCTCCAGATCCATGCAGAACACCCTGCAGGTCGGTGATCGCGTGGTGGCCGTCAAGGCAGCGGACTTCCATCGTGGTGACGTCGTCGTGTTCAGGGACACCGAGCACTGGCTTCCCGCTGCTCAAGATCGTCGCTCTGTCCCGGGCAAGGTGCTGGAGTTCGTGGGTCTGCTGCCCAACACGAGCTCCAACTACCTCATCAAACGCGTCATCGGAATGCCCGGCGACACCGTTGCCTGCTGCAACGTCAAGGGTCAGATGACCGTCAACGGGAAAGCCCTTGACGAGCGTTCCTACCTGTACTCGGAGAACGGTCAGATGGTCGAGCCGTCGACGATGAAGTTCCGGGTCACCGTCCCCAAGGACCGGATGTTCGTGATGGGGGATCACCGCAATGCGTCGGGAGATTCCCGCTACCACATCCAGGACCTCGATCCTGACGGGTACACGGGTGCTCCCGGGTTCGTTCCTCTCGACAACGTCGTCGGGCCGGCAAAGGCCATTCTCATGCCTCTCAACCGTATTGACGGGCTGGGGACCCCTGACACCTTCAAGGGCATTCCCGACCGGTCTGGCTCAGCCCCTGACAAGGCGCGCATCTGCGTCGGCGACGAGTGCTCGCCCCGGTGACGACGCCATGGCCGTGACGGTGCGCGTCGGGCCTGGTCCGATGGGCCATGAAAGGGCCCTGACGAGAGCAGGTCTGGGTCCGGTCGCCGGGTGTGACGAGGCCGGCAGGGGAGCCTGTGCCGGGCCTTTGGTGGCCGCTGCCGTGATCCTTGATGATCGCAGGTCATCACGGATCGAGGGGCTCGCCGATTCCAAGACCTTGTCTGTCGTCAAACGAGAGCGACTGTTCGACATCATCATGGACAAAGCGTTGGCCGTGTCATGGGTCCGTGTGGAGGCCGACGAGTGCGACCGGTTGGGTATGCAAGAAGCCGACATCAGCGGGCTGAGACGCGCCGTTGCACGGTTGGATGTCGAGCCAGGGTACGTGCTGTCAGACGGGTTCCCCGTGGATGGACTGACCGTTCCGGACCTGGGAATGTGGAAGGCTGACGCAGTGTGTGCCTGCGTGGCAGCGGCGTCGATCGTGGCGAAAGTGGCCAGGGACCGCATCATGATTGCCATGGACGAGGAGATTCCTGGTTATGACTTCGCGGTGCACAAGGGATATTCGACGGCCTTGCACCAACGACGTCTGGAGGAGCTGGGGCCGTCACCCCAGCATCGGATGAGCTATGGCAACGTGCAACGAGCGGCTAGGCTGCATTCATCATGAGTGCCGAGGATCTGGAACAGTACGAGAACCGCATGGAGCTTGAGCTCTACCGCGAGTACAAGGACGTCGTCGGCATCTTCAAATATGCCGTTGAGACCGAGAGACGGTTCTACCTGTGCAACGTCGTTGACCTCAAGGTACGTACCGAGGGCGGTGACGTCTACTACGAGGTGTCCATGGCGGACGCTTGGGTGTGGGACATGCATCGGCCGTCCAGGTTCGTCAAGAGCGCCAAGATCCTTACCTTCCGCGATGTGTCGATCGAGGAGATCGTGCATCCCGACTTCGATGAGGTTCCCTCCACGTAAGTGGCTGCATCGTCTGGGGACAACTCGTGGTGTTCATGGCAGGCCAGATTGGTCTGTGGATAACTGAATGATCAGCATTCCTGCGACGACAACTGTTGTCGGAGGTGGTGCATGATGACACCCAAGCCGTTGTCGGCAGAACTGACGACCCCTCGCGGAGCAGCCTTGCGTGGGCGTCGTGGCGGCAGACCCGCGTTCGGTGCGTGGGGCGAGGACATTGCCGCCCAGTACGTGGATTCCCTCGGGTGGACGATCGTCGCCCGAAACTGGGCGTGCCAAGTGGGGGAGATCGACCTCATTGCGCAAGATGACCGGACGATCGTCTTCATCGAGGTCAAGACGCGGTCCGGCACTGGATTCGGTGATCCCCTGGAATCCATCACGACGACGAAGATCCGTAAGCTTCACGAGCTCGCGTTGGCCTGGTTGGTCGACCAGGAGAAAGGAATGCACTCGGTACGGATCGACGCCATCGGGGTCATGGTGCGCCCCGGCGAACAGCCGACGATTACGCATGTACGGGGCATCCAGTGACCGGGGCAAGCGCATGGTCGGTTGCCCTGATGGGGTTGGAAGGCTGCTTGGTCGAGGTGGAGACGGCCATATCGTCGGGGCTGCCGCGTACGGTACTCGTCGGCCTTCCGGACATGGCCCTGCACGAGGCTCGGGATCGGTGTCGGGCTGCGGTTGGTGCCACCGGCATGTCCTGGCCGAGCAACGTTCTGACGATCAACCTCACCCCGGCCGGCTTGCCGAAGGCCGGGACTCACTTCGATCTCGCCATTGCCGCTGCGACCCTGGCTGCGGACGGAAAGATCCCGCAGACCCTGCTCGGGTCGACGGTTCTCATGGGGGAACTGGGGCTAGACGGGCGGGTACGACCAGTGCGTGGGGTACTTCCGGCATTGTTGGCGGCTCGCGAGGCCGGGTTCGAGTGTGCCGTGGTGCCGTCCGGCCAGTATGCCGAGGCCCGGTTAGTGCAGGGGGTGACGATCTGGCCGGTCGGTCATCTCCGTGACGTCGTCGAGGTCCTGCACGGCCGTCCGGTACTGGCGACTGAGGAACCCATGACTGACGCCGCCGATGCTGATCCAAGTCTGGTAGATCTGGCAGAGGTGATCGGCCAACACGAAGCACGCCGCGCCCTCGAAGTGGCGGCAGCCGGACGCCACCACATCCTCCTTCGCGGCGCACCTGGCTGTGGGAAGTCGATGCTGGCACGACGGCTGCCCGGGATCCTTCCCCGCCTGGATCACCGGGACGCCCTCGAGGTGACGGCTCTGCACTCCTTGGCAGGCCGGGGGAGCGGGCGTCTCATGACCAGGCCGCCGTTGGCGCAGCCACACCATTCCGTGTCGATGGCTGCCATGGTCGGCGGAGGAGCACGGATTGCCCAGCCAGGTGCCATCTCCCTGGCGCACCGCGGCGTTCTCTTTCTCGACGAGGCCCCGGAATTTGCCCCCAGGGTCCTCGATTCGCTGCGTGGGCCTTTGGAGACGGGGGAGATCATCATCGGCCGTTCTCAGGCCCACACGACGTTCCCAGCTCGGTTTCAGCTCGTTATGGCACTCAACCCGTGCCCGTGTGGGATGGCTGACGACCCGTCCGGTCGGTGTACCTGCACTCCACAACAGGTCCAACGATATTCGGGTCGGCTCTCCGGCCCGATCCTCGACCGAGTCGACGTGACGGTACGCATGCGCCCGCTGACCTCGGCGCACCTGCTTGACGCCTCAACGTTGCCCGCAGGGGAATCCAGCGCCGTCGTGCACGACCGGGTGGCAGAAGCCCGGCTGAGGGCTGCGCGTCGCTGGGAAGGGAGGCCATGGAAATGCAATGCCGAGGTGCCGGGGAAGGTGCTTCGCCAGAAGCTCCCGGCCAATGATGCCACTCGCATCATCGAAGACGCCCTGACGACCGGTCGGCTGACAGCCCGAGGCGTGGATAAGGTGCTGCGAATCGCATGGACCGTGGCCGATTTGGAGGGCAAGGACGAGGTGGACAAGGCATGTGTTGCTGAGGCCATGGGGATGAGACGAGGACGATTGCTATGACATGGGACAACGAGAGGGTGGCGCGAGCTGCCCTGACAACAGTTGTCCAGCCTGGGGACAGCGTCACGGCGCGGCGATTGCTGGACATGACGGCCGAAGAGATCTGGCACCGCCTGCTGACCGATGTGGACGAGAGATGGTACGAGCGAGCCAGAGGGACGGATGTCGACCAGGTGGTGGCCCGGTCGGAGAAAGCCATGATGAGGTTCCTCATCCCCGGAGATGAGGAGTGGCCCGTTGGGCTTGATGACCTCTCGTGGGTGGGGAAGTCAGGAATGGGTGGGGTTCCCATCGGGTTGTGGGTTCTTGGCCCGACACGCGTCAATGAGGCGTCTGAGCGGTCGGTTGCCATCGTCGGCTGCCGAGCTGCGACGAGCTATGGCCAGGATGTCGCGATGGAGATGGCCCACCATCTTGCTCAGGGACACAGCGACGGGACCGGTCGTCAGGTCATAGTCTCCGGTGGCGCATTCGGGATCGACGTCGCTGCACATCGAGGCGCCTTGTGCGTCGACGAGACGACGATCGGAGTCCTGGCATGTGGGCTTGACGTCTTGTACCCGAGGGGAAATGCCGCGGTGCTGGAACGCATTGCCGAAACGGGCGCCCTGGTCTCGGAAATGCCACCAGGCCGGCATCCAACGCGTCCGGGGTTCTTGGCCAGAAATCGTCTCATTGCTGCGCTGACGACAGGGACCGTCATTGTCGAGGCAGGGTGGCGATCGGGAGCGATCAACACCGTCTCATGGGCGAATGCTCTGGGCCGGGCAGTCATGGCTGTCCCCGGTCCCGTGACCTCGAGCAGGTCAACCGGTACGAACAAGCTCATCCGTGACGGTGAGGCGATCTTGGTGCGCGATGCCGAGGATGTCCGCGGGATCGTCGGAGAACTTGCTCCTGAACCCGAAAGACCGGAAGGTCGCAGTCTTCCCACGGATGTCCTGGATGCCACGGAACTGGCCGTGCACGAGGCGCTCCCGGCTCATGGATCTTGTGGGATGGACGAGTTGTCTGCGTCGGCGGGAGTGTCTGTGGCTCAGTGCTCAGCCGCATTGACGGTACTCGAGCAGCTGGGCATGGCGGCATGTTGCCTGGATGGTACGTGGTCGGTCACATTGGCCGGCAACCGGAGGTGATGGCACCATGACGGATTTCCATGTCCAACAGGAAACGCTTGATGGTTCGGCCGCCAAGATAACCCCCGAGCTTGCCATCACTACGCAGGATCCGGTGACAAGGGATGACGATCGGCAATGGATTCGTGGCACAGGCGTTGCCGACCGCTCGGGAGGCCTGTGGACGCCCGATGAGGGTGGCTAAGTCGCGATAGCTGATGGTCTGGGCGTAGGGAATCGTGAGTAGCCCGTTGATGACGGCTCGTTGGAAGGCTGTCGCTTCCGATAGGTCGAGGGGGAGACTGAAAGCAGTTCGGGAGCCGGAGAGGTACTCGCTGAACTGGTGGGCGGCGTCGTCGAGGATTCCCTCGCAGATGTGGTGTTGCTCGGACGATTCGCGGACGGTCGATGGCGCTGGTGCCTCGCCGAACGTGACCTGGGCCAGTCCTTGCGGGGTCGCGGCGAGCGTCAACACCCCGATGGAGTTGTCGAGGTAACGCCGCGCCGTGATCGTCATGAGGACATGGTAAAGGGCCGGGCACCTCATGTGCCCGGCCCGTCAGTTGTCAGTCCTTCAGCTTGTCGGTAGCAGCCTGGACGTCGTGCTTGAGGTCAGTCGCCTTGTCCTTGGCGTCATCCACCTTCTGGTCCACCTTGCCGCTGGCCTTCTGATCGGCGCCCTCGCCCTGGAGATCGGCGTTGTCAGTCACATCTCCGATCTTCTCCTTGGCAGCACCGACGAGCTCGTCGCTCTTGCTTTTGATCTTGTCGCTGAGGCCCACGAGTGGCTCCTTTCGTCAGTCCCACGACCGCTGATCAGTCCGGGGCGTATTTGTATTTTATCGGGTGACCCAAGTCTGACCAGTGGTTCGTGTTGTACGGGTGATCTGGGCTCACGAACACGGTTGTTCATGATCCAGAACAGGGCGGAGAGGGGCCTGAGAACTGAAGCATGCGAACTGGTGTGAGTTCGTGTCGCATGCCGGTACAACGAGGGCTGCGTCTCCCGCGATGGGTGGGAGACGCAGCCCTCATCAGAAAGTAGGCCGGATCAAGTTCACTTGTTGTGGGCGTCAATCCAGTCGACAGCAGTCTTGATGACCTGGTCCTTGGTGGGCTCGTTGAAGATCTCGTGCATGAGGCCATGCCACTGGATGATCTTCTTGTCCTTCGAATTAATGGCGTTGTACCAGTTCACGTCGAAGTAGCTCGGCACGAGGCCATCGTTCTCACCGTGCATGATGAGGGTGGGAGAGTCGAACTCATGGGCATTCATGATGTTGTAGACCTCGCCGACACCGAGCTGCTCGACCAGACCGAGACGCATGTAGTGGTTGTACAGCGGGTCACGTTGCCAGTGGTCGATGCGGACATCGGGATCGGAGCACAGACCGTAAGCCGGGTAGCCGGGGAGGATGACGCCGGCAGAGAGCGGACCAGATGGCATCCGGATGCTCTTGGGATCCTTGACGGCAGCCTTGGCGAGCTGGCCGTTGAACGCCGTCAGGTGAGACATCGGGAGAATCTGGCTGATCTGTGGGAGGGCATGGCGGGCGAAGAAGTTGAGATTGTCGGGGGTCACGGTGGTGACGCCCTCGGTGTTCGGCCCGTCAACGCTGGCGAACGTACCGCCACCGGAGGAGACGATGCCGTCGACAGTGCCCGGGTACATGATTCCGTAGGACTGAACGGCGATGCCGCCCATCGAGTGGCCGAGGAGGAAGACCTTCTGGTCGGCGTTCTCCTCGTGCGCGGTCTGGACGACTTGGTGAATGTCGGACTCGATGTTCCACCAGTCATCGAACTGGCCACGCGGAATGGCGTTGTTGACGTACGGGGCGGCGCTACGGCCGTGACCACGATTGTCGAAACGGTAGACGCTGTAGCCGGCCTTGGTGAGGCTCTTGGTCAGGTACTCGTAGTTGGAGGAATTCTCCATGAGACCGTGGACCAGGACGACGGCCCCCTTGGCGTTGGGGACGATGTCCTTGCGGTAGAAGAGCTTGGTCCCGAGCTTGTCAGTGGTCTTGAAGTAGCCGGTCTCCTTCTTCACCTGGTCGGTCGCCGGGGCAGCGGCAGGCTGAGAACCACCTTCAGGAGCAGCCATGGCTGGGGTCGCAATGGTCACGCCAGTCACTGCCATGGTGCCGGCAATCGTCAGTGCGCTGAGTTTGCGTGGGAATGACATCAAGATGCTCCTTCGCGTCGTGCGTGCCCGTCTCATCCTTGAGTGACGGCCACCGCGGATGCCCAGGACAATATGAGCCGAGGGGTTCGTGATGGTGGGCTGAACGGCAGAGTTGGTCTTTCGTGCACAGACGGAAACTCAACTGAAGGAATCTGTCCACATCCACGAAGGGTGGACCGAAGTGAGCCTTTCATGTGTATTCACGGTGATAAATATCACAGATGGTGACGCGAGGGGCCGGTTACTCCTCAAGGGGTGAACACGCGAATGGGGTGAAAAGTGAACCCCGTCTGACTTGTTCAGTCAGACGGGGTTTGTTGTGTCCGAGAGAGGACTTGAACCTCCACAGCCTTAATCGGCCACTAGCACCTCAAGCTAGCGCGTCTACCAATTCCGCCACCCGGACTCGGGTTTCCGGTTCTTCGCTCATGCGTCGAACCGGACAGTCACGGGACTTTAGTAGAAGTTCGCGCCACGATGCAAATCGGCGTCCATCGAGTGTCCCTGATGACAGTGGAAACCCCGGTCGGTGACACAATCGCGGCATGTCAGATCTCTTCAGCATGCCTCTCGAAGACCTTGTCGACGGGCCGAACAGTCCGCAGGCCGAGGTGGTCGACATCTGCTCGCGCATGATTCAGATCGACTCGCAGAACTTTGGTCCACAAGACGCTCGTGGCGAGGTCGACATGTGTCGCTACGTCTCCGAGCTCCTGGACGAGATCGGGGTGGACGTCTCGATCTACGAGTCCGAGCCCGGCCGAGCCACCCTGGTCGCCGAGTGGGCACCCGAAGGTACTGACATGAGTCGTCCTGCCCTGTTGCTTCACGGCCACAGCGACACCGTGCCGTTCGAAGCCGAGGACTGGACCCATCACCCGTTGTCCGGCGAGGTCCACGACAACTGCATGTGGGGCAGGGGAGCCATCGACATGAAAGGTTTTCTCGCGATGGTGCTCTCAGCCATCCGAGCCCGTCATCGTCGCGGTGAGGTGCCGTCGCGTCCGATTCGCTTCATCATGTTCGCTGACGAGGAGGCATCCGGCACGCTCGGATCCACCTGGATGGGTGCCAACCATCCGGAGATCTTCGACGGCGTCACCGAGGCTATCAGCGAGGTGGGTGGGTTCTCCCTGACGACCCCTGGGGGCAAGCGGGTCTACGTCGTCCAGTCGGCCGAGAAGGGCCTGTGGTGGTTCCGAATGAGTGCCACCGGCAGCGCCGGTCACGGCTCCATGCGCAACCCGGACAACGCGGTCGGCCACTTGCTGAAAGCCCTGTCGCGCATTGATTCCCATCAATGGCCCGACCTGGGCCACCCCGTGCAGGAGAAGTTCCTCGCCGAGGTTTCCGAGATGTGGGGTCTGACGATCGACCGGGACGACCTTGAGTCGAGCCTCGCACCGATTGGGCCGCTGTCCCGCATGGTTGCCGCGTGCTGCTCCCACAACGTCACCACGACGGTGCTGTCAGCCGGGTACAAGGTCAACGTTGTGCCGACTCGGGCCAGCGCCGAGATTGACGCCCGCTTCATTCCCGGGGCTGAAGAGGAGATGATCTCGACGATCAAGTCCTTGGCTGGTCCCGGGATCGATTTCGAGACGATCTCCCTCAAACCTGCCGCGGCAGCGCCCTTCGAAGGGTCAGCTGTCGACGCCATCCATCGCGCCATTGACGCCGAGGATCCGGGAGCTGTCGTGCTGCCCTACCTCAACTCGGCAGGAACCGACGCCAAGGGGTTCGCCGTCCTCCCGGACGGCCGTCGCATCAACTGCTACGGCTGCACCCCACTGCAGCTTCCTGCCGACTTCGACTTCATCAGTCTGTTCCACGGCGTCGACGAGAGAGTCCCGGTGGGCTCCCTCGTCTTCGGCGCCAAAGTCGTCGATCACATCCTGCAGGAGGCCTGACGATGAGTCAGAAACCAAGCCAGCGCGGCACCGCAACCCTCATTCTCGACGGCCAGGAGTACTCCCTCCCCGTCATCATCGGCACCACCGGCGACAGGGTCATCGACATCTCGGATCTTCGTCAGATGACCGGCGGAGTGACGGCTTTCGACCCTGCATTCGCCAACACCGCCTCGTGTCGGTCAGCCATCTCCTGGATTGACGGTGAGGAGGGAGTGCTCACCTATAGAGGTCTGCCAATCGAGACCTTTGCCGAGGAGAAGGTCTCCTTCGTGGAGACGGCATGGTTGCTCATTTTCGGCGAGCTGCCGACTGAGGCGCAGCGTGACGATTTCCGGAAACGGCTGACCGAGTACTCTGCTTTGCACCGGTCGATGGATCTGCACTTCAATGCCTTCCCTCCCAACGGCCACCCCATGGCGATCATGTCGTCGATGATTAATGCGATGAGTACCCATGACCGCCCGCGCATCACTGATGAGGAATCCTTCACCGATGCCGCCGCCAAGCTGATGTCCAAGGTGAGGACGATCGCGGCAGCCTCGTACAAGGCGTCGATCGGGGAGCCGGCGATCTACCCGCGCTACGACCTCAAGTACGTCGAGAACTTCATGCACATGATGTTCTCCCTGCCGTACCGCGACTACGAGCCTGACCCGATTGCCGCGAGGGCCCTCAACCTCTTCTTCGTCCTCCACGCCGAACATGGCCAGAACTGTTCGACATCGACGGTGCGGATGGTGGGGTCATCCGGTGCCAACCTCTTCACCTCGTGTTCGGCAGGGGTGTGTGCACTGTGGGGGGACCGTCACGGTGGTGCCAACGTCAACGCGGTACGGGCTCTGCAGCGTATCCATGACTCGGGACTCTCCCCGCGCCAGTATTTGGCAAAGGCCAAGGATTCGGGGGAGAGGATTTCTGGCTTCGGGCACCGCGTTTACCGCAACTGGGATCCCAGGGCGAGGATTCTCCGCGGTGTTGTCGGTCCGTTGCTGGAGACCATGCACAAGCCGGACCCACTGCTCGACGTCGCCATGGAACTCGAGGAGGCCGTCCTGGCTGACGACTACTTCGTCGAGCGCAGGCTCTACCCGAACGTGGACTTCTACTCAGGAATCGTGTTGAGGGCCCTGGGGATTCCGCTCAACATGTTCACCGTCATGTTCGCCATTGGCCGTATGGCCGGCTGGATTGCGCACTGGAAGGAGGTCGCCGAGGACCCGATGACGAGGATCTCCCGGCCGCGTGAGCTTTACGACGGTCCGGTCTCCACGCCGTGGGTTCCTCGTAGTGAGCGCTGAGATCAGGCGCGGTGCGACGACCCCTCAGGACTCCTCGGAACGGGCCAGGTTCGGCCCGCCCGTGATGTCGTCGAGGGCCGAGGTGATCTCCGGGGGCAGCACGACGTCGTCGACGCCGAGCAGTTCCTCGAGCTGTGTCGTCGTTCGTGGTCCGACGAGGGCTGATGACACCACGGGGGCGTCACGCACCCATGCCAGAGCCATCTGTGCAGCTGTCGCTCCCAGCCCGTCGGCCGCCTTCGAGATGGCATTGACGACAGCTTGGGACTTGGGCGTCAGATAGGGCTGCACGAACCAGGAGAGACGGTCAGAACCGCCACGAGAATCCTTGGGCGTACCGTTGCGGTAACGGCCAGCCAGCACGCCACGTCCCAAGGACGACCACGCCAACAGTCCCATGCCGTGATATTGGGCAGAGGGAACGACCTCGATTTCGGCGCGACGAGCCAACAGGGAGTACTCGACCTGATTGCTCACCAGCGGAGTTCGCGTTCCGGTCGTCCGCTGCCACGTGGCCGCCGTTGCCGCCTGCCAACCGACGAAGTTGGACACGCCGACATAGCGGGCCATACCTGAATGCACAGCATGGTCGAGGGCAGCGCAGGTCTCCTCGACGGGGGCATCTCCCCAGGCATGCACCTGCCACAGGTCGACGTGGTCGGTGTGGAGGCGACGCAGAGATCCCTCCAGGTCGCGCAACAGAGCGGTTCGCGAGGTGTCGACAACCCGTTTCTTCCCCTCGACGACGAACCCAGCCTTCGTGGCGATGACGAGATCATCTCGGCTGATGTCAGTGTGAATGAGCTTCCCGATGAGCTGTTCGGCGAAGCCACCACCGTATGCGGGGGCGGTATCGACCAGATTTCCACCGGCATCGACGAAACGGCGCACCATGGAGCGAGCCTCACGAGCGTCGGTCTGGCCGCCCCAGGTCAGGGAACCCAGACCAATGGCAGACACCTTGAGGCCGCTAGCCCCGACGGTTCTCAAGCGCATGTGTGCGTCCTCCTCGTTCAGATCACCCTAACGGAGCACCCTCAAGCCGGCCTTGAGGCAAGGTGCCAGGACTGGGGCGCAATACAGTGACGCCATGGCGCGACTTCTGCTCATTCGACACGGGCGTACTGAGGCCAATGCGAAGGGAATCCTCGCTGGTCGCTCGAACCATCCCCTCGACGAGGTCGGTACTCGTGACGCAAAGGCCCTGGCATCTCAACTGACAGATGTGGAACCTGACCTCGTCGTCACTTCCCCCGTTACCCGAGCACGGCAAACAGCCGCAATCATCACCGAAGGCGCGGGGTGGACCTGCCCGATACGCGTGAACGACGCCATCGCCGAGTGCGATTATGGAGCGTGGGCGGGACGATCCTTGTCGAGTCTCAGCAGCGAGCCGGAATGGCACACGGTGGTCGACAATCCGCCCGCGGCTGCCTTCCCCGGCGGCGAAACCATGACTGACATGTTCCTGCGCACGGCTAAGGCAGCCCGCAGAATCGCTGACGAGGTGCGGGATGGCGAGGCAGTTGTGGTCAGTCACGGCGATCCGTTGCGCGCCATCGTCGCCGACCTGGTGGGCCTGCCACATCGGCTCTTCCAATCCCTGGTCATCAGCCCGGCCAGCATGACGGTACTCGTCCGGGACGGTACGACGTGGCGTCTCCAAACCCTCAATTGGCGCCCTGACAAACCTCTGGGCGCAGGATCGAGCGCGGGCCGCCATCTCGGCGGTGACACCCAGTGAGACGGGGCCCAGCCTGTGCGTGTCGGAGGGGGCCGAGTGGCTAGGGTGGAGACATGACTCGTCGCACCTTCCGATTCGAACGGCCTGATCGGGTCGTGGTCGGCACCCTTGGTCGCCCGGGTGCACGGGTCTTCCACCTTCAGGTTCGGGAAGGCTCTCGCTTGGTGACGGTGCAATGCGAGAAGGCTCAGATCAGCCAGCTTGCGCTTCAGATGGACAGGATTCTGGACGGCTTGGCCGCCCATGCCGCCGACGTCCTTGTCCCACCGGCCATCGAGGCCCCTGATGACCTCGCCCCGCTGGACGCACCCCTTGATGGGGAATTCACGGTTGGCACCATGGCGATGGCCTTCGACGACCCGAGCAAGCGCATCGAGATCGAGATGTATGCCGTCAGCGATGACGAGTTGATGATCAACGACCCCGCGATGCTGTTGACCACACTTCCGGAGGCGGCACCAGATTCCCTCGAAATCCTCATGACGACCTCCCAGGCTCGCCAATTCGTCGCTCGGTGCAATGTCATTGTGGCGTCGGGACGCCAATACTGTCCGTACTGTTCCCAGCAAATCCTTTCGGCAGGGGGCCACCTGTGTCCCCGGTCAAATGGCTATCGCAGGCCGCTGGTGTGGTGAGTTCGACGAACCCCTGGGACCTGCCACACGCACCTCGGCCCCGATCTCCATGGCGGATCGATGGTGCCCTGCCCGATTCCAGTAATGGCGCTCTCCTGGTGCGCGATGCGGACGACCGGTTGTGGGTGTACAAACCGGTTGCTCGCGAGCGACGTCTCCATGATTTCCCTGCCGGGACCCTTGCCAGACGTGAGGTTGCGTCCTACCTGCTGTCCCAGCTCATGGGTATTGCGCTGGTGCCGTTGACCGTCTTCATCGAGGACGGCCCACGGGGGGCCGGTTCGATGCAGCGATGGATTGACGACGATCTGGAGAATCCGTTGGTGGTGGCAGACACCACCGAACGTCTCCCGGGACACTGGCGCGGATTCCTGCTGGGGATCGACGAGGACGACCACGAGATCGGGCTCGCCCACTCTCCGCATCCTGCTCTGCGTGCTCTGGCCCTCTTCGACACCGTCGCCAACAACGCCGACCGCAAGGGCGGTCACATCCTGCTCGGCCCCGATCCGGACCTGGACGGGACGGCCCATGTCTGGGCGGTGGACAATGGCCTGGCCTTTCACACTGCGCCCAAGTTGCGCACGGTGTTGTGGGGATGGGCAGGTCAACCCCTGGAACCGGTCGAGGAGATGATGCTCGACCAGGTTGTCGCTGTGCCTGATGACATCTTCGATGAGTTCATCAACGTGGCCGAGGTCGAGGCGTTACGGCAACGAGCCGCAGACCTCCTCGAGTTTGGTGCATTCCCGGGGCCGAGCGGACTGCGTCCGGCCCTGCCGTGGCCACCCATGTGATGGGGTGAAGGCTACCTGGGATCATCTGCGAGAATGAGCCGACCACCCTCCGGTGGTCGGAAAGGTGTAACTGTGTCCAATGTCCTCACGTCTCTGCTCAATGCTCAACTCGATGTGGGCCTGGGCAAGCCGATTCTGTGGCGCGAGGTCATCGGGAACCTGTTTGGACTGGCATCAGCACTCGGCGGTGCCCGTCGTCGGGTCTGGGCCTGGCCGGTCGGCATCGTCGGGAACGTCATCCTGTTCACCGTCTTCCTGGGCGGGGTGTTCCACACTCCTCAGGACCTCAACCTGTGGGGTCAGGCTGGCCGCCAGATCTTCTTCCTCGCGACCAGCGCCTATGGCTGGGTGGTGTGGGCTGCCACCCGACGCAACAATGGCGCCTCTCAGGTGGCCGTCCATCCCAGGTGGGCCACTCGTCGGGAACGCATCCTCAGCCTGACAGCCGCTCTCGTCATGCTCATCGTCTTCTACTTCGTTCTCAAGGCCCTCGGTTCTTGGGGCCCATTGTCGGATTCCTGGATCCTCACCGGATCGATCCTTGCCACGTGGGGGATGGCACGCGGCTGGAATGAGTTCTGGTTCGTGTGGATCGCCGTGGACATCGTTGGCGTTCCGTTGCTGGCGACCGCACAGTACTACCCGAGTGCCCTGATGTATGTCTTTTACGGAGCCTTCTGCCTCTACGGCTTCCTGACGTGGTGGCGAGCTCAGCACGCAGGAGAGACTGCGACCTGATCGGATGCCCGGCCCGGTACCCTGCATGGTCCGTCACGTGGTCCCAGGCTTGGTCATGCCACCGCGGTCGGTAGCCTGGCCACTGTGAACAAGACATTCGAGGAACTCTTCGCCGAGCTGTCCACCAAGGCACAGACCCGCCCTGTAGGGTCGGGAACCGTCGAGGAGCTTGACCGCGGAGTGCATGCCATCGGCAAGAAGATCGTGGAGGAAGCCTCCGAGGTCTGGATGGCCGCCGAGTACGAGGGCAACGAGAGGCTGGCCGAGGAAATCAGCCAGGAGATTTATCACCTGCAGGTCATGATGATCAAGCAGGGCCTGACCCTCGACGACGTCTACGAGCATCTGTGAATTCCCCCGGTCGGGTTGTGCCTGGCCAGTATCGTCATTTCCCCGATTTCTCAATCTCCCGAGGAGAGTTCATGTCAGACCTGCTGCGCGTAGCAGTACCGAACAAGGGTGCCCTGTCGGAAGCCACGTCCTCCCTGTTGACTGAGGCCGGTTACCGTCAACGTTCCGATCGTAAGGACCTCACCTTGGTCGACGAGGCCAACGGGGTGGAGTTCTTCTACCTGCGGCCGCGTGACATCGCGGTGTACGTCGGTGAGGGGACCCTCGACATCGGTATCACCGGCCGCGACCTGCTGCTGGATTCCGGTGCTGATGCTGCTGAGATCAAGGGTCTCGGTTTTGGTCGCTCCCGGTTCCGTTTCGCGGCGCCCAAAGGTCCTGAGAACACCGTGGAGGGTCTGGCCGGTAAGCGCATCGCGACGTCATACCCGGGCCTGCTCGGATCCTTCCTGACCACGCGCGGTATCGACGCTCACCTCATCCACTTGGACGGTGCCGTCGAGTCCTCGATCCGACTCGGGGTGGCTGACGCCATCGCTGATGTCGTCGAGACCGGAACCACCCTGCGCAAGGCTGGTCTTGAGGTCTTCGGAGACGTCATCCTGGAGTCCGAAGCCGTGCTCATCCAGCGGCGGGACTTCACCGGTGGCACGACCTTCGACCACTTCATGCGACGCATTGATGGTGTCCAGGTGGCCCGTGGCTACGTCATGGTTGACTACGACGTGCCGGCCGAGGCTCTCGGCGCCGTCACCGAGCTGACCCCTGGCCTGGAAGCCCCCACCGTCTCGCCGCTGGCGAAGAATGGCTGGTATGCCGTGCGCGCCATGGTTCCCCGTGGGGCCGTGCAGGGGCTCATGGACGAACTGTGGGACGCCGGTGCCCGTGCCATCCTGTCGACGGAGTTGTCCGCCTGCCGGCTGTGATCGCCACGATGACTTTCCACCGTCACTGAAAAATGCCGTGGGCACCGATCCGATGATCGGAGCCCACGGCATTGCTGTGTGTCTCGGGGAATGATCACTCGATCCCGCGCTTGCGCAGGATGGCCTCGAGCTCGGCGTCCTCGTCCTTCTCGGCGGCCGAGATCTTGGGGGCCGCCTTGTTGGAGCTGGAAGCTGGCTTGGAGGAGCTGGAAGGCGAGGTCGGAACCGGGGCATCGGCCGGCGTCTTCGGGGCATCGGCGGTTCGACCACGCGTCACCGGGGTCGTTCTCCGGGACGTATTCTGAGTGGGTGCGGATTCCGGGGATGCATCCTTCGTTCGGGCCTGCTTGCGCGCGGCGTGGCCCTGACGACGCTGACGTCCGGTCTCGCGGTCAACCGGGGACATGAAACCGGCGACGAACCAGGTCACCAGGCCAATGGCAATGACGATGACGCCGATCCAGATGGTTGTCGTCATGACAGTACCGGCGAACCAGTCCACGACGAGGTGGATTGCTCGGACCAACAGACGCATCAGTCCGGTCAGGACCAGGCCGGTCGGAATGAGGGCCAGACCCAATCCGCGCAGCAGGGCTCGGGAGGAGCGGCGCGAGAGCCACCCTGACAGGGCCCACAACAGCGGAAGGACAACCAGAAGGATGGTGACGACGGCAACGACGGTCGTTTCGCTCATACCTCAACTGTTTCACACGGTGGTGACATTTGTGCGTCGTGGCTATGGGCATGGTCGGCAGGCAAGAGTGTCATGGCGGTCAGCTAGTGTTCGGCAGGTGTCTGCTCCACTATCTCCTCCCAGCGGCGGCGACAGGGGAGACGCCGAGCCCCGGGTGCGCGCTGCCCTCGCTGCCTGCTTGGCCGACGATCCCGACACGTATCGCAACGCCTACCTCGAGGCGGTCTCCACCTTGTGCGCGGGAGCTCGTCTCTTCATGCCAGTCATGGCGGACGAGGCCGGTGAGATCGGCGCGGTCAAACTCACCAACGAGCAGGGGAGTACTGCCCTGCTGGCCTTCACCGGTATCGACTCCCTGATGGCATGGGACTCCCGAGCTCGACCGGTTCCCGGTCTATTACCGGATCTGGCCGCCACGGTCACCGAGGTCCAGGCTGATGCCCTTCTCATCGACGTCGCGGGTCCGGCTCCACTCGTCCTGGGGCCAGATGCCCTCGGCCCGATCGAGCAGGGCGGAAAACTCGTGAAGTTCGCGGACGGCTGGGGCTGGGTGCGCAGGGAGGACCTCTCCTGACGCAGGGTCATGGTGTCTGGAGTTGCTTCGGAGGATGGTTCCTTACCCCCGATTTGGGGTGTCGACGTCTGATGCCGTAGCATCTCCAGAGCGATCAGTACAGAGCTGGTCACGTGGAAGAGGGGGCCTGACCTCCCCACCTGGGCGGATTCCGTTCGCCGGGTTGTCAACAACGAGCCTCAGGGTGCCATCCCAGGGGTTTGTTGGGGTGTTTCATGCACCCGTACGAGTCAGGCCTTCGTATGTCCGCGAGGGCCTTTTCTTGTACCCGGATCGCGGAGGCGTAGACACGTCCCCATAGTGAACAGACATCCGGGAGGACCCCATCAGTACTGAACCCCGCATCAACGAGCGGATCCGCGTTCCCGAGGTGCGCCTGGTCGGCCCCAATGGCGAACAGGTCGGAATCGTCAGGGTCGAGCAGGCCCTGCAGCTCGCCCGCGAGCAGGACCTCGATTTGGTTGAGGTGGCTCCGCAAGCCCGGCCCCCTGTCGTCAAGCTCATGGACTACGGCAAGTTCAAGTACGAGGCGGCCCAGAAGGCCCGGGAGTCGCGACGCAACCAGGCAAACTCCATCATCAAGGAGATGAAGCTTCGTCCCAAGATTGACGACCATGACTACGAGACCAAGAAGGGCCATGTTCTGCGGTTCCTCAAGGCCGGTGACAAGGTCAAGATCACGATCATGTTCCGTGGCCGTGAACAGTCCCGTCCGGAGCTCGGCGTCAACCTGCTGCGTCGTCTTGCTGACGATCTGACCGAGTACGCGACCGTCGAATCCCCTCCCAAGCAGGAGGGCCGCAACATGCTCATGATCCTCGCCCCGACTCGTAAGAAGAACGAGGCCAAGGCGGATCAGAAGGCTGAGCGTGACCGTCGAGCCGCTGAGCGCGCCGAGGCTGCTGAGGCCGACAAGGCTTACGAGGCTGCTCAGCGAGCTGCTGCCGGCACCGCCAAGAAAAAGAAGAAGAAGGGTCCCGCCGACAACATGGACCCCGACATCGACCTCTGAGCACTGCTCAGAACCAGGCGATCCGGTCTTCACCGGTGAGCCAGCCCGGGACCTTCCCCTCCGGTTCGCGGGACGACACACATGAACGAATGGAGCCATCCATGCCCAAGATGAAGAGCCACTCCGGGACGAAAAAGCGTTTCAAGGTGACCGGCTCGGGTAAGGTCACCGCTCGCAAGGCCGGCAAGCGCCACCTGAACGAGCACAAGTCTTCGCGCGTCACTCGCCGTCTGACCGGCGAGACCGTGCTGCCCAAAGGCGAGGCCGCCAAGGTCAAGAAGCTGCTCGCCGGCCACCCCGGCCGCTGACGACAGTCGACGTCGCCACTGACGACGTCCCCAAGTCCACTGGGCGGCACACGCCCCGAACCAATCCGGGACTGACCCGGGAGATCCAAGGAGAATCACCATGGCACGCGTGAAGCGTTCTGTGAATGCCAAGAAGAAGCGTCGCGAGGTCCTCGACCAGGCCTCCGGTTACCGCGGGCAGCGTTCCCGCCTGTACCGCAAGGCCAAGGAGCAGACCCTCCACTCGGCCACCTACTCGTTCCGCGATCGTCGCGCCAAGAAGGGCGACTTCCGCTCGCTGTGGATCCAGCGCATCAATGCTGCCTCCCGTGCCCAGGGCATGACCTACAACCGTTTCATCAACGGTCTGAAGAACGCCGGCATCGAGGTCGACCGCAAGATGCTCGCCGAGCTGGCCGTCTCCGACATCGACGCCTTCAACAGCCTCGTCGAGGTCGCCAAGGCCAGCCAGCAGCAGAACGCTGCTGCCTGACGTGGGTATGAGTGACGGGCCGAACGACGACCATTCGAGGTGGGATCGCATCTCGAAGGGGTCGCTGCGTTCGGCCCGTCGTCTTTCATCGCGGCGCGGACGTGAGGAGTCCGGGCTCTTTCTCGTCGAGGGTGCTCAGGCGGTGCGCGAGGCACTGGCGTGGCCTGGCAAGGTGAATCTGCTGGCCACTTCGGATCCGGTGCGTGATGCCGAGCACGTCGGAGCCGCAGAACGTCGTGGGATCAGGGTGGCGTTACTGACTGACGAGGACGTCAGTGCCTTGTCCGACACTGTCACCAGTCAGGGGGTCTTCGCCGTCTGCCGACAGGTCACCCGCCACGAGTTGCCTGACGAGGACGTGCACCTGGCCGTCATCTGCGCCCAGGTCCGTGACCCCGGTAACGCCGGAACGGTCATCCGCTGCGCCGATGCCTTTGGTGCCGATTGCGTGATCCTGACGCGCGGGTCGGTGGACCCGCACAACCCCAAGACGGTTCGGTCCTCGGTGGGATCGATCTTCCACCTGCCAGTCCTCGTCGGAGTCGACCTCGCCGATGCGGTGGAGTGGGCTCACAGGCACCAGATGACGGTGCTTGCCGCGGACGGGGGAGGTCACGGCCTCGACGCCGTTGCCCGGTCCGGACGTCTCAAGAGGCCCATCGCGTGGCTGATGGGCAACGAGGCGTGGGGACTTCCGGAGGCAGACCGAGCTCTGGCGGACGAGGTTGTCGGGGTCCCGATGTGGGGATCTGCTGAGTCCCTCAATCTCTCCACCGCCGCCGCCGTGGTGTTGTATGCCACGGCCAGTGAACAGCGCGCCTGATTACCGTGAAGCGGCCATGATTCAGTACTGCTGGGCGGCCACCAACCATTGACGGCGTCGACACCACTAGACTTGTGGTGATCGACGCCAGTCGCACACTCGCGCCCCGGAGACGGGCGCTTTTCCAACGTCAACCCATCAGGGGGAAGGCCCATGAGTGGCCCCAACACGAATTATGACCCGGTCCAGGTGAGCACCCTGGACGCCGACCAGGTCGACGCCCGGGTGGCCGAGGCTCTGGAAGCGATCGCCGGGGCGTCCACCACTGCCGAGCTCAAGCAGGTGCGCATCGCCCACACCGGTGACAAGTCTCCGCTGGCTTTGGCCAACCGTGAGATTGGAGCTCTGCCTCCGGCTGCCCGCAAGGACGCCGGAAAGCGGATCGGTCAGGCGCGTGGCCGCGTCAACCAGGCTCTCAAGGCTCGTCAGGAGGAGCTTGCCGAGGCTGAGCTGGAGGCTCGTCTCGCCGCCGAGACGACCGATGTCACCTTGCCGGTCGTCACTTCACCTCAAGGCGCTCCACACCCGATCACAGCCCTCATCGACGACGTCTGTGACGTCTTCACCGCCATGGGCTGGGAGATCGCGGAGGGCCCGGAGGCCGAGTCCGAGTGGTTCAACTTCGACGCATTGAACCTGGGCACCGACCATCCCGCCCGCGCCCTGCAGGATACCCTGTGGCTCGATCCGGTCAGCGATGGCAAGTGCATGCGCACCGCCACCAGCCCGGTGCAGATTCACACCCTGCTCAAGCAACAGCCGCCGGTGCGCATCATCAGCCCGGGCAAGGTGTTCCGTGCCGATGAGTACGACGCCACCCACCTGCCGGTCTTCCATCAGGTCGAGGGGCTGTGCGTGGACAAGGGCATCACGATGGGTCACCTCAAGGGCACCGTCGACGCCTTCGCCCGCGCAATGTTCGGTGACGTGCGTACCAGGTTCCGTCCGCACTACTTCCCGTTCACCGAGCCCAGCGCCGAGGTCGACCTGGAGTGCTTCGTCTGTCACGGGGCCTCGGTCGGCAATCCCGACCGTCCGTGCCGTACGTGCCGCTCCGAGGGATGGATCGAGTGGGGCGGCTGCGGCATCGTCAACCCGCGCGTGCTCATCGCCTGCGGAATCGACACCGACGTCTACTCCGGGTTCGCCTTCGGAATGGGCATTGACCGCACGGTGATGTTCCGCAACAACGCCCCTGACCTGCGCGACTTCGTCGAGGGTGATGTCCGATTCAGCCGCTCACTCAAGGGAGGAGCACGATGAAGGTCCCCATGTCATGGCTGCAGGCCATGGTCAATCTGCCTGACGGCACCACCACCGAGCAGGTGGCTCAGGCCCTCACCGACCACACCGCGACCGTTGAGAAGGTCGAGGTCGTCGGTGGCGAGCTCTCGGGCCCGATCGTCATCGGTCACATCCTGTCCTCGATCCCCGAGCCGCAGAAGAACGGCAAGACCATCAACTGGTGCCGGGTCGACGTCGGTCCCCGGTACAACGCCGAGGGACACCCCAAGAACGTTGAGGATGGCGTCGAGGGACGGGGCATCATCTGTGGTGCTCCCAACGCCGTCGAAGGCGCCTGGGTGGTCGTCTCCCTGCCCGGAGCGGTGCTTCCCGGCGGATTCGCCATCAGTGCCCGCAGGACCTACGGCCACATGTCCGACGGCATGCTCTGCGCCGCCGATGAGCTGGGCATCGGTGTCGACCACTCCGGCATCATCACTCTGCCGCCATCTGTCGAGGGACACCAGCTGGTTCCTGGCGAGGATGCCCTGCCGATTCTCGGCGTGCCTGAAGAGGTCCTCGACGTCGACGTCACTCCCGACATTGGCTACTGCATGTCGGTGCGTGGCATCGCCCGCGAGGTGGCCCATGCCATGTCCGTACACTTCCCGGATCCCTACGGCGAGGAACCGATCAGCCCGGTTGACGGTCCGGTTGGCGTGGACATCCAGTCCGATGCCTGCAGCCAGTTCGTCGCCCTGCCGGTGACCGGTCTGGATCCGCACGGACCGACCCCCCGCTTCATCACCGATCGCATTACCCGGGCAGGAATGCGTCCGATCAGCCTGGCCGTCGACGTCACCAACTACGTCATGCTGGAGTCCGGCCAGCCCCTCCACGCCTACGACGCCGACAAGGTGAGTGGGACGATCGTCGTTCGTAAGGCTCACGAGGGTGAGCACCTGGTCACCCTCGACGACAGCGAGCGCACCCTTGATCCCGATGACCTGGTCATCGCGGATGACTCGGGTGCCATTGGCCTGGCGGGTGTCATGGGTGGTTCCGCCACCGAGATGAGTTCGGAATCGACCTCAATCATCCTCGAGGGGGCTCACTTCGATCCCATGACGGTGGCTCGGGCCTACCGACGTCACAAGCTGGGTTCGGAGGCCTCCCGTCGCTTCGAGCGCGGAGTCGACCCGGTGTGCGCCCACACTGCCGCCGTTCGCGCCGCCGAGCTGCTGGCTCAGTACGGTGGAGCCACCATCGGTGAGCCGACGGTCGTCGGCGAGGTGCCGCAAATGCCGCACCAGACCATCAGCGCCGAGCTGCCGGGCCGCATCCTGGGCACGAAGGTGTCCACCGAGGAAGTCATCGAGATCCTCACCCGTTCGGGTGTCAAAGTGACCGCCCTGGGCGATTCCCTCAGCCTCGTCCCGCCGACCTGGCGTCCTGACCTGGTCGACGCATACGACTACGTCGAGGAGATCGGCCGCAAGATCGGTTTCGACCGCATTGAGCTGGCTCTCCCGCCAAGCCTGGGCGCCGCCGGTCTGACCAAGGCCCAGCAGGCCCGTCGTCGCGTGCTGCGTTCGGTCGTCGAGGCCGGATTCGTCGAGCTCATCACCTTGCCGTTCATGGGCGACAAGGATCTCGAAACCCTCGGGATCAGTGCCGATGACCCTCGTCATGCGACGGTGAAGCTGGCCAATCCGCTTGACGACACTCACCCCTATCTGCGCACCAGCCTGTTGCCGGGACTTTTCCACGCCGTGGCGACGAACATGTCGCGGTCCCAGGAAGATCTCGCGGTCTTCGAGAGCGGTGCGGTCTTCCGCGCCGTGATCCCGGCCAGGGCGCCACGTCCTGGTGTCGACGAGCGTCCCTCCGACGAGGTTCTCGCTGAGATCGACGCCGCTCTGCCAGCCCAGCCGCGCATGCTGGCTGCGGTCATCTGCGGAAATTGGCTGCCTGATCGCTGGGACGGCGAGCCCGTCAAGGCGGATTGGCGTCATGCGGTGCTGGTGGCTCAGAAGGCCGCTGACGCCGTCGGCGTCACGTTGGAGCGTACGGCGGACCGGCAGGCTCCGTGGCATCCCGGCCGGTGCGCCGCTCTCATCGTGGGCGGCAAGGTCATCGGTCACGCGGGCGAGCTGCACCCGACCGTGGTGTCGAGTGCTGGTCTGCCGCAGCGAACCTGTGCCGTTGAGTTCAACCTTGACGCCTTGGTGGCCGCTGCACCTCGTGGTGGCCAGGTCAAGGCGATCTCGAGCTTCCCGGTGGCCAAGGAGGACGTCGCTCTTGTCGTTGATGAGTCCGTCCCCAGCGAGGACGCCCGGCAGGCCCTCATCGAAGGTGCTGGACCGTTGCTGGAGTTGGTCGAGCTGTTCGACGTCTACGAGGGCGAGCAGGTCGGTGAGGGACACAAGTCCCTGGCCTTCAACCTGCGACTGCGCGCCGCCGACCGGACTCTCACCGACGCCGAGGCTGCTGAGGCTCGAGACGCTGCGGTGGCTCGCGCCGAGGAGGCTTGTGGGGCTCAGCTGAGGTCCTGATATCTATCCGATACATGCCATGGGGGCCGACATGACGTCGGCCCCCATGCTGTGTTCAGGCGTGTGCTGAGATCTGGATGGGTGTGGCTCAGGCGTTTGCCGGAACCTCACTGCCAACGCCACGGTGACGGATCGGAACCGCGTTGATGGGCAGGTCAGCTGACTGGTACGAATCGACGGTGGTGTGAACCATGGGCTGTCCGTCGGCCCCCTCAGGGACGAAGCCGCCATCCTGAATCATCTGCAGGTCGGCAGCGCCGGCAGCGCCCTCACTGGTGAGGTAGTCGCCCAGGAAGATCGAGTTGACGATCTCGAGGGCCAGCGGCTGCATGGTGCGGATGTGCTGCTCACGACCGGCAGCAGCACGCACCTCGGAGTCCGGATGGACGAAGCGGACCATGGCCAGACGCTTGAGGCACCACTGCGGGGTGATGTGCTGGGCGCCACCGGCGAGCGGAGTTCCCTCGAAGGGCAGCAGGAAGTTGACGGGCACCGAGTCGACGCCGTGTTCACGCAGGTCGAAGATGACGTCGACGAATTCATCGTCGGTCTCGCCCATGCCAGCGATGACGCCAGAGCAGGGGGAGAGACCATTGCGCTTGAGGACCTCGACGGTGTCCATGCGGTCCTCGTAGGAGTGGGTGGTGCAGATCTCGTCGTAGTGGGAGCGAGCGGTGTTTGCGTTGTGGTTGTAGGCGTCGGCACCGGCCTCCTTGATGGAGGCGGCCTTCTCGTCGTCCACGAAGCCCAGACAGACGCAGACCTCGACGTCGGGATGGTCTGCCTTAAGGGAGCGCACCATGCCGTTGACGCGCTCGACATCTCGCCTGGAGGGGCCATGCCCAGAGGCCACCATGCAGACGCGACGGGCCCCGCCGGCGATACCAGCCTCGACGGCCTCGTGCACCTTCTCGGGGTCGGCCCAGGAGTACTTCATGATCTCGGCACGAGACCCCAGGCGCTGCGAGCAGTATGAGCAGTCCTCGGGGCACAGGCCCGACTTGAGGTTGACCAGGTAATTGAGGCGCACCCGGTTGTCGAAGAAGTGGCGACGAATCTTTCCGGCAGCGGCGATGATCGACATGAGTTCTTCATCACTGCTGCGAAGGATCTCGAGAGCCTCCTCGCGGGTGATCGACTCCCCTCTCAGGCCGCGCTCGGTCATGTCGGCTAGATTCAGCAATGCTCTGGTCCTTCCGAGACTGGAGACGTCCTGAACACCGTTCAGGATTGAACGGGGTTCAATGTAGTCCATGAGGTTCGGTCGACGCGGGCCACCCCCGACAAAAAGTGTCATCGAGTTCGAGGAGTCACCGTGAGCCTGACCAAGGCGGACGTCGTCCGGGCGGGAGTTGAGATCCTCGACACCTACGGGCTCGGTGACCTCTCCATGCGCCGGTTGGCTGAACGGCTCGGCGTCAAGGCTGGCGCTCTGTACTGGCACGTCGCGAACAAGCAGAGCCTGTTGGCAGCGGTGAGTGACGAGATCCTGTCAGTTGAGGGAGGGCCTACGTCGGTTCCGGCTGCAGAGTCAGACTTGGCTGATGGGGTTGACGAGTGGGCGAGGTGCTTCCGAAAGACCTTGCTGGCTCACCGCGACGGGGCGGAACTGGTTGCCTCCACGATATCGGTGGGGCTGGGGGAGGTCGATCCCACCGTGATGTTGCGCCAGTTCCTGGCGGCTCACGGCTTCGGTGCTGATCGTGCCGGGGGAGTTTCGCGGGCCATCGTGCATCTCGTTCTGGGCCACACCATGGAGGAGCAGACCCGCACCCAGTTGCACGACCTGGGCGTCATGGGGGAGACCGATCTCGCCCGGCAAGAGGCGGATTTCGACCTCGCGCTGGCAATCTTCATTGCGGGTATGGAGAGCGTCCTCTGAGTCGTGGTTGGACTCGGGTCGCTGTATTGATGCATACTTATGTGGTCTGTCGAAAATCTAGCAGCCGGTCCAATGGTGCGTGATCTAAGGAGGTTCCATGGGCGAGGGGCACTTGGCGCCGACCTCACGCGCAGCGCGGCACGCCCGCATCCGCGCCTTGATTCAGGAGGGAAGGATTTCCTCCCAAGCTGAGTTGGGCGAGATCCTGGCCTCGGAAGGCTTCGTCGCCTCTCAAGGTACCCTTTCCCGTGACCTTGTCGAGATCGGAGCCGTCCGGGGGCGTGATCATGTCGGAAACCCGTGTTATTCAATTCCTGAGGGAGAGCACCCCTCGGATGTGACCACGGGCTCGCCGGCATGGATCAAGCTGGCACGAATGACCAAGGAGCTGTGCACCGGGGTGCAAAATAATGAGTACCTCGTGGTGCTCAAGACCCCGCCGGGTGCTGCCCAGTACTACGGATCTGCCATCGACAAGGCGGGCCTGGACATCATCCTGGGAACGATTGCCGGGGACGACACCATCGCTCTGATGTGCGCCACCGGGGTCGACGCCGGAGAGCTCGCGGGCGCCTTCTCACAGATGGCCGTCAGTGGTGTTCCCGCCGAGATACTCTCGCGTCCGGCTCATGCCTGAGCGAACTGCGGAGAACGGCTCTGTCGATAGACTGACGCTGAATCGACCCCACGTGGGGTCTTAACGAGAGGAAGTTGACGTGTCGGATCTGTTGGACGACCTGGAGTGGAGAGGGCTTGTTGCCGATTCCACCGACCGTGAGGCATTGGAGGCCCACCTCGCCCAAGGACCCGTCACCTTCTATGTGGGTTTCGACCCAACTGCCAAGAGCCTTCACATTGGTCACCTCGTTCAGTTGATGCTGGTGCGGGCCCTGCAGGAACGCGGTCACAAGCCGTTGCTTCTCGTTGGTGGGGCGACTGGTCTCATCGGTGATCCGAAGATGACGGGTGAGCGTCAGATGAACGACCGTGCGGTCGTCGCCGAGTGGGTCGAGTCCATCAAGGAGCAGGTGAGCAAGTACGTTGACACCGAGGGCCCGAACGCCGCTCGGATCGTCAACAACTACGACTGGACGGTCGAGTACACCGCGTTGGACTTCCTGCGTGACGTCGGCAAGTACTTCTCCATCAACCGAATGCTTACCCGCGACGTGGTGGCCCGACGTCTCGAGAGCGGCATCTCGTACACCGAGTTCAGCTACGTTCTGCTTCAGGCGCTCGACTTCTACGAGCTGCACAGGCGCTATGGCTGCACCTTGCAGACCGGTGCTCAGGATCAATGGGGGAACATCACAGCGGGTGCAGAATTCATCCGCAGGACGACCGGTGACGTCGTGCACGGTCTGGTGACCCCGCTGTTGACCAAGGCTGATGGCACCAAGTACGGCAAGACTGAGTCCGGGACGGTCTGGGTCGATCCGGAGCTGACGAGTGCTTATGCCTTCCACCAGTTCTTCCTCAATGCGGAGGATGCGAAGGTCATCGAGTACCTCAAGATCTTCAGCCCGCGCTCCCGTGAGGAGATCGAGGAGCTGGCTCGCAAGACCGAGGAGGAGCCCTGGCGGCGTGCTGCCCAGCACTGTCTGGCGGATGACCTCACGGATCTGGTTCACGGGGTCGAGCAGCGCAAGGCTGCCGAGGCCGCTGCTCAGGCCATCTTCGGACGCGGCGAGTTGCGTGACCTCGACGAGAAAACGGTGGTTTCCCTTGCTGACGAGCTGGGTGCTGCCCATCATGAGGGTGGCGAGTACCCGACAATCGTTGACGCCATGGTTGCGGCTGGAATCGTCGACACCAAGTCTGCCGGCAAGCGGGCCGTGACAGAGGGCGGCGCATACCTCAACAACGTCAAGGTGACTGATCCGGATCAGCGTCTGGGTGACGATGACTTCCTATGTGGTCGAGTGGCGTTGGTGCGTCGAGGCAAGAAGACGGTGGGTGCGTTGACCCGCTGAGCACCTCCATGTCGGATCCGTCCGGGGATCACCGTGTCTGCGGTGGTCCCCGGACGGTTGTATTTACCCACCAAACGCAACCGTGACGCGGCCGGACGGTGGGGCGGTTCGAGTCCTGAATCAGCCCGATTTGCGTTGGGGGTGTGGTTGTGGCAGTGTTGCTTCTCGGCCTGGCGCCCGGTGGGTGTGGGCTGGTGGGAGTGCTGATGGTCCTGTTGTGGGATTGTTGGTGACACGATTTGACGGTTGTTT
>OFLW01000052.1_pt1 | contig 93296 bp, 86 predicted proteins | sample 1541061 | NCBI WGS metagenome assembly OFLW01 (sample SAMEA4413045, study PRJEB24355) | metagenome | biome: human; feature: gut; material: faeces | place: United Kingdom | collected 2010
CCGAACACAGAAGTTAAGCATTAGTCCGCTGATGGTACTTGGCTGGCAACGGCCTGGGAGAGTAAGTTATCGCCAGTTAAAAAGTCTATTGATGCAAGTTTATCTTTGTCAATAGACTTTTTATTTTAAATACTCCTTTTAAAATTAGTAAATATTTTGCTTTAATTATTCCACAATGAGTCATCTCATTACATATTAAAGATAAAAAGATCTTCCCTTAGAGGAAGATTTTTTTATTGCAATTTTTTTTAATTATAAAAGGGTAATAGTATATTAGGTGATATTATGAAAAGTAAAACCACGAAAGTTTTTAAAATTTTATTTATTATTGCAGCAATTTTAATTCTTCTTGCAATAATTTTATTTGTAGGTCTGCAAATTTATTTTTCTCCAACTCCAGATTCTAAAAGGAATAATTCAGTCAATGGGGTCAAGGTAAATATTCAGGTGTCCAATGATGAGAGGAAACCAATAACTAGAACCTTTGATAGAGAAAAGTTTGAAAGTTTACCTGAAAATAAAATTATGAAGCTAAGAGATACAATTGCTGGAAGGGTTGAGGGAGACATACCTTCAATACATTTAAATGAAGATAAAAAAATTTATTTTACTTTTGAAAAAGATGGAGAAATTTATGAGCCTGAAATTCCAAAAATTAAAATATTTGCCTCTGCCTCTCATTATGATGACAAAGAAAAGCAAAGAGTTATGGAGGGCGAGTTAGATAGGCTTGACGACGGCAGATATTATTTTGAAACTAAAAGGTATAGCACTCAATTTGAAAAATATTTTATTGGATACCTAAGAATTGAAATTTATTATACTATTGATGGCGTAGACTATGTTTCCACCTTTGGGACCTTCCAAGATAATGCCGATGAGGGCACAGACTTCTTTGATAACGAAACTTTAGAAAATCCAATCCCACCCGAAGAATAGGACAAAAAAGACCTCAGCAACTATGCTGAGGTTTTTTATAGAAATTAAGTTTTTTATTATTTTAAGTCGAATAAAATTACTTCCCTTGCAGCCAAGGATTTTTTTATGTCTATAATTCTTTGGTTGGATGAGCCACGAAATCTTAGTTTTAAGTCCTTTAAGGCTTCTACAAATCTTCCGTCTACAAGGACATCACATTCCTTTAAGAGATTTTTTTTATCTTCGTCATTTAAGATTTCTTCATAAGTATAGCCAGAGAAGATCCAAATTTCCTTTTGGACTTCTTTTTTTATGTCACGAAGGACTTTTAAGAGGTCCACTTCATTTTGAAAGGGCTCACCGCCAAGTAGCGTAAGCCCCTTTACTTCATCTAGTTTTAAATAGTCAATGACTTCTTTTGTTTCCTTGTCAGTCCAAGGCTCTCCAAATTTAAAGTCTTGGTACTCTTTGTTAAAACAGTTGTGACAATTGTGAGTGCAGCCTGTTACGAAGATTGTTGTCCTTATGCCAGGTCCATTTGCCACATCATACTTTCTTATTTGTGCATAATTCATTAGATGTGTAGCACCCTTGCGTTGATTTCTTTTGTACGGCCTTCATTCCAGAAGTTTTCGCCAAGGTAGCCACAAGTTCTTCTTACGACGCTTAGAGTTGACCTATCAGTGTTGTGACATTGTGGACATTCCCACTCACCTTCATCGTTAAGTTTTATTTCGCCATCAAAGCCACATTCAGAGCAGTAGTCTGATTTTGTATTGAACTCTGCATATTGAATGTTGTCGTAAATAAATCTTACAATTGTTTCAAGTGCTTCTAAGTTGTGACCCATGTTTGGTATTTCAACATAGGAGATGCAGCCGCCTGTTGACTTGTCTTGGAATTTTGCTTCAAAGGTAAATTTTTCAAAGGCAGAAATTTTTTCACGAACATCAACATGGAAGGAGTTGATGTAGTAACCCTTGTCAGTTACATTTTCGATAATGCCAAATCTTTCCTTGTCAATGTTGGCAAATCTTTGTGTAAGTGACTCTGCTGGAGTTGCGTAAAGTGTGAACTTAATTCCATATTCCTTAGTCCATTTTTTTACAGCATCATTCATGGCGTCCATTATTCTCATGGCAAAGTCATAGCCTTTTTTGTCTGTGTGACTTACACCCTTAGTTAATACAGTTGCTTCGTAAATTCCAATGTAGCCAAGGGAAACTGTAGAGTAACCATTTAGTAGTAGTGGTGCAATAGATTCATGTTTGCCAAGTCTTGCTATGGCACCATGTTGCCAGTGAATTGGAGATGAATCGCTTGTAACTTTTTTTAAGTGTTCGTAGCGAAGTAGTCCAACTCTTTTTACTAAATCTAATCTCTTTTCTAAGATTTCAAAGAATTTTTCTTCATCTCCGCCAGCTAAGATTCCAATTTGAGGGAGGTTAATGGAGCAAGCGCCCATGTTAAATCTTCCTTCAAACTTGTAGTTGCCCTTTTGGTCCTTGTAAGGAGGAAGGAAGGCACGACAGCCCATTGGTGAGAAGACATTGCCTTCATAGTTGGCACGCATTTTCTTTGCAGAGATGTAGTCTGGGTACATTCTCTTTGCAGTACATCTAATGGCAAGGGAAGTTAAATAATAATATTTTGAATCCTTGTTGACATTATTTTCGTCAAGAACATAAATTAATTTTGGAAAAGCTGGAGTAACATAAACTCCTGCATCATTTTTTATGCCTTGAATTCTTTGTTTTAAAATTTCTTCAATAATCATGGCAACTTCGTCAACATATTGGTCATTGTCTTCAAGCCACATAAAAAGTGTAACAAAAGGTGCTTGACCATTGGAAGTCATTAGAGTGTTTATTTGATACTGAATAGTTTGGATTCCACTTTCAAGGTCTTTTTTTGTCATTCTGTCTGCCATTTTTTCAGCAAGTTCAATATCACCTAAAGTATCTAGGGCAAGATTTAAATTCTTTTCGTAGGATCTTCTTAGGTATTTGCCAAGACAAGATATGTTAATACTTTGTCCACCATATTGGTTTGATGCAATTTGTGCAATAATTTGTGTCATAACATTGCAGGCAACTTGGAAGGATTTTGGAGTTTCGATCATCTTTCCATTGACAACAGTACCATTGTCAAGCATGTCCTTCATATTGACTAGACAGCAGTTAAAAATAGGTTGGATAAAATAATCCATGTCATGAATGTGAATTGCACCTGATTCATGCGCTTCAACTAAATCTGCAGGAATCATTTTTCTCTTTGCAATGTCTTTTGATACTTCGCCTGCGATTAAATCTCTTTGTGTAGATGCGATGATGGCATTTTTATTTGAGTTTTCGTCCATTAAGTCTTCATTAGTTTCATTTAAAAGACCTAAGATGCCTTCATCAGTAGTATTCTGTTCACGCTTAAATTGTTGAACAGCTTTGTAAGATTCATAGGCTCTTGCAGTTGCAGGATTGTCATTTTGAATCAAACGATAATAAACTTCACTTTCTATGTCATAAATTGAAAGTGGAAGTTCCTTATTATTTGCAAGGTCTTCAATTTCCTTTGCAATTTCTAGTGCCTGATTTTCTACATATACACCAGAGCTTGAGTGCATGGCTTTTTCTATGGCGATTACAATTTTATCTCTATTGAAATCAACTTTTTTGCCATTTCTCTTAATAACTTGTGGCATTTTACCCATCCTTTCTAATTGAAATAATTATTTCGATAGATATAATTATACAACATATAGTAGTAAAATTAAAGAATGAAAACAAGATATTGAGTTTTCCTCAAAAATTTACAAAAAGATAAATTTTTCATATTTAAGCTATTTTTTAATCTTTTAGTATTAGTTGGGAAAAATATAATTAAAATTTTGCAAAAAAATTTCCTATTTGTCTTAATTATTAGTCCAATTTTAAATAAAATTTTTATATTTTTTTATCTTCTTTAACAATTTACATTAGCGCTTTAAATGGTAGAATATAAGTAAGAAAATAATTAAAAGGAGAATATTATGAAAAAATTTTTATTGTTACTTACTTTATTTTTAGGACTTTTACTTCCACAGGGTGCCTTTGCAATTTCTGCATCGCCTAACAACAAGTCCTCTATTAAAATTATTGATCCAGATAATACAGAGAGAACTCTACCTTTCTCAACTTATAATATCAATGATTATAATTACTTTAAACTTCGAACTCTTGCAAATTACATGAATCACACTGTAAAAAAATTTGATGTGAAATATGATGAAAGTAAGGACGCAGTTTTTATTAGTACTGGCAAAAATTATTCAGATTATGACGCCATGGAAATGGTAAAGAAAATCTATGGCGATAAAGATGCCCATGAGACAAAGCAAAAAATTTTTGTAGACAATAAGGAAATTAAAATAAAGGGATATAATATTGAGGGCAATAATTATTTTAAGCTTCGTGATTTAGGAGATGTCCTAGATTTTATGGTGGACTATGACAATAAAAGTAACACTGTAATTATAAATCCTAATATTTCCAGTGCTAAGGCTGAAAAAGATTTAAATGAACTTGTTTCAGAAGTTCAAAAAGACTTAGCTATTTCAAATGATTCTATAGCTACTGATAATCCATTTTGCTATATTCCAGCCAGTGGAAGTCCAATAAAAGTAAATGTTTCACCAGGTTATCTTATAGAAATAAAAAATTCAAAAATTACAAGCTTTAAAAATTGTAAAGATTCTATTAGTATCCCAAAGGGAACTGCAGCAATTTATATGAATTATGCTAATTTTAAAAATAAATCTATATGCATAGACGATAATGAAGTAAAAATGAGCGAGGCATATTTAAATAATTGGTTTAAGAAAAATATTTTTGTGCCTTTTGTAAAGGCAAAGAAGATCAATGCTTCAAATAATATGTATGAAATTAAATACATGGAGCTTGTAAATCTTGATAAAAAATATGAAAATGTATCTTATATTTTTAATGCACCAATAGAAGAGAGATATGAAATAAACTATGGAAATAATTCTGATCTTGTAAATTTCACTGCAGATAAAAATCAAGTTTATGGTCTTACCAAAAAGGGAAAAAACATTGGATTTAATTGGTGGTATGCCACTTCTCCACAAAATTACAATGAAAAAATAGAGCACATGATAAATTATGCCCTAAGCGTACAAGGTTTTTCTTATGATCAATATGATTGTTCAGGCTTAGTTGGTGCTGCCGCTGATGTGGCTGGTTTTGACATTGCACCTGCCTTTTCTTGGCTAATTGAAGGATCTCCTAATGTTAAAGAAATTCCAATGAAGGATTTAAGAAGGGGAGATCTTTTAAATAAAGCTGGCTCACATATTATGCTATACCTTGGTGATGGAAAAGTAGTTGAGTCTGTACCAAAGACTGGAGTTAGAGTTGCTTATGTTAGAAAAAGTGGTTATAAAGCTCTAAGAATTTTAGATAGATGAGAAAGAGGGGTCGCCCCTCTTTTTTTTATGATAGAATAAAAGAAAAACTATTTATTGCGAGGTTACTATGTTAAAAATATTTACAGATGTATTAGATCCATTTTTGTGGGGACTTTTTCCCATACTTAGAAAATTTGAAAAAAAATATAAAAATTTTAACTACCAATTTGTAATGGGTGGACTAATTGGAAATTATGAAGAATTTCTTCCTAAAAATTTTAGAGAAAAAAATTCTCTAGAGCTTGGCAATAAAATTTTATATGACATGTATAGGGCAACGGCAACTATTACAAAAATGCCAGGCTTTAAAAATCCTCCAGAACTTTTTACAGAATACTACAAGTCCTCCTATCCACTGGATAAATATTTTCTGGCTTTTAAAGAAATTGACCAGGAAAATTCTTCTTTTTATATGAGAAAAATTCTGGAAGAGGCAATAATTTTTGGGAAAAACATTTATGAATTAGATGTTGAAAGGGAAATTTTAAAAAGCTTCAATGTGGATTTTGATGAATTTATCTTTAATTACGAAAACAGCCAGGATATTTTTCTAGCCAACAGAATGGAAGCCTTTGACTACAGAATAAAAAAACTTCCTGGGTTTTTGATTACAGAAAATAATAGGGTTCTTCAAAATATTATGGACTTTGGAAGAGTTGAAGAATTTTTCTTGGAAAACTTGGACCTAGAGGAGAGAGAGGAAAATTTATCTCAGGAAGAAAAAATTTTGGACTATGTAAAATCCTATGATTTGGTCTTAAAAGATGAAATAAAAATAGTTTTTGGCGATAAAAATAAATTAGAAGAGCTTGTAAAAAATAAAAAAGTTTTTGTAAAAGAAATTAATGATTTTAAAATTTTAGATTTAAAAGGCTAATGGAGAAATTCATGGCCTTTTTAATTTTAAAAATTTTTAAAAGTTTGTTATAATAATTGCCGGAGACGGTATTTTTATAAACCGTACTTAAATATTTATAAGTAAATATTCTCCAAAAAAATTTAAGGAGAGAGAAAATGAAAGTATTAAGAAATGTCGAAGAGGCATTGGAATTTACCAAGGGAAATTACCAAAAGTCTGTAGGCTTAGTTCCAACTATGGGATTTTTGCACGCAGGACACAAGTCTTTAATCGACGAAGCAAGAAAGAATAACGATATTGTTGTTGTATCTATTTTTGTAAACCCAACTCAATTTGGACCAGGTGAAGATTATGAAGCCTATCCAAGAGATGAGAAGAGAGATTTTAAACTTTGCGAAGATGCTGGTGTAGATGCAGTTTTTACTCCAGACCCCAAGGAATTTTATCAAAATCACAAAACCTATGTGACTATTGAAGATTTAAAGGATAATTTGTGTGGCAAGACTCGTCCAATTCACTTTAGAGGTGTCTTGACTGTTTTGACAAAACTTTTCCACATCTTTAAACCAACTAATGCTTACTTCGGAAGAAAAGATGCACAACAATTTTTAATTGTAAAAAAAGCTGTTTATGACCTAAACTTTGGCATAAATATTGTGCCATGTCCTATTAAGAGAGAAGATGACGGACTTGCAATTTCTTCAAGAAATGTATATCTTTCAGAAGAAGAAAGAAAGGCTGCACCAATTCTTCATAAGGCTCTTGAAAAGGGAAGAGCTGCAATTAAAAAGGGAATGAAGGCAGAAGACTTAATAAAAATCATTGTAGATGAAATTAAGACAGAAAAGCTTTCTGACATTGAGTATGTTCAAGTTGTAGACACAAAAGAAATAAAAGATGTAGACATAATAGATGGAGATGTCTTAGTGGCTCTTGCTGTAAGATTTGGAAAAACTAGACTAATTGACAACTTCTTCTATGAGGTATGAGATGTTTAGAAAAATTTCACATTACATTGAGAAGTATCTCATCATAATAATTTTATTTTTGTCAGCTTGCGCTCTTAGATATCCAAGTAGTTTTAGTTTTATGACTAAATACACTTCACTATTTTTGGCAGCAGCCATGTTTGGAATGGGAACTAGCATAGAAACTAGGGATTTTAAAAATCTTTTAAAGGCGCCGAAAATAATTTTTTTGGGCGCGCTTTGCCAGTATACAATTATGCCTTTATTGGCTTTGGCATTATCTGTCCTATTTAAATTACCAAAGGACATTGCCCTTGGAGTAATTTTAGTGGGAGCTTGCCCTGGTGGAACTGCATCAAATGTACTTTCTCACATTGCAGAAGGGGATCTTGCTTATTCAGTTCTTTTGACAGTTGCATCAACTTTACTTGCACCAATAGTTACGCCTCTACTTGTCTATTTAATGGCAGGCTCAATTGTTGAAGTGTCCTTTATGTCTATGTTTATTTCAATAGTAAAGGTAATTGTAATTCCAGTAGGACTTGGAATTATTACAAATACACTTTTGAAAAATAAAATAAAGAAAATTGATTTTATTTTTCCTCTAATTTCTTCTATGGCAATAGCTCTAATAATTGCAGCCATAGTTGGACTTAATGCAGAAAAAATTATGACTTCTGGCCTTTTAGTTTTTGGAGTTGTAATTATTCACAACTTCTTGGGACTTTTAGTTGGACTTGGAGTTGGAAAATTAACTGGTCTTGATTATGATAAGAAGTCAACTTTATCTATTGAAGTTGGAACACAAAATTCAGGTCTTGCAGTGGTACTTGCAAATACAAATTTTGCCCTTAATCCACTGGCAGCCCTTCCAGGAGCAATTTTTTCTGTAGTTCAAAATTTAATTGGCTCAATATTTGCTCATTATAGGGCAGGGCAAAGAGAAAAGATGCTAAAAGAAAGAGAAGTAAATATATAAAAAAAGCCAAGGTTTTTCCTTGGCTTTTTTAGTGAGAAATTTTTATTTTTCATGAACTTTCTTACAAGTCATATGTTCAATGTCAAGATAATAAACTAAGACATTTTTAAAACTTCTTTCCATAGCAGAATCAACTTCTAAAAGGGAAGGATAGTATCTTGAAGCAAGTTCACTTAATTTTCTTGCAGCAAGCTCTTGGTCTTTTACTATTTCTATTTTGCCAAAGGCAATTACGCTTTTTAGGTAATAAGACCAACCATTATCTGAAAGCTCTTCATCTCCATAAGTTACAAAACATGATTTGTTATTTCTTTCAATACAATCAATTTTGTAGCCCGTCTTTGCACCATGAAAATAAATTCTATTCTCTTCATCATCATAAAAATAATTTATGGGAAGGGAATAGGGGTAATTATCGTCGCCATTAAAAGAAAGGACTCCTCTTTTATTTTCTTTAAGCAATTTTTTAGCTTCATCTAGGGGAAGCTCTTGTTTTATTCTTCTCATTTCTCTAAACATATAGCACCTCTTTTTATAATTATAGCAAATAATTTTATGATTATAAAAAGAGATTAAAATCATGCTATAATGAGGACATGAAAGAATTATACAATGTTTTTAAAAATATAAAATTCTCCAATGATGGAGAAATTGAAGAAAAAATTTATGAAGATGAGAGTCTAAAAATAATTAGGACTATGTCACTTAATCAAGTCACAGGTTTTTATGATCAAGAGGAACTTGAAATTGTGTTTTTATTAAAGGGCAAGGCACAAATAGAATATGAATATGGGAGGAGACTTGACCTAAGAGAGGGGGATAGCCTAGTAATAGAACCCCATGAGGTCCACAAGGTTTCATGGCAGGAGGAGGCAGTCTGGCTATGTATTTTTAAGAAGTAGGACTTTATTAGAAGATGGCAAAAATTTATGACTTTATAAAAATTTATGAACTTGGAAATTATTGTTTTAAAATAGAGAGATTTTATTTTTCTAATGTTACATTTTAAAATTAAGTCTTAAAAAAGCACCTACTTTCGTAGATGCTAAAATTTAATTTTTTCTTTCTTCAATGAGTTTATTATATTCATCTTCTAGTTTTTTTCTCTCCTCTTTAGGTATCTCCATTGCTAATCTAGAACTTATGGAAGATATTCTAAAGTCAAGTAATAAACTATTTCTCTCCTTGTCATTTATTGTCTTCTTATTTCTATTTTTGTATTGTGATAAATTACCTTTAAAATTTTTGATTCTTTTATCTTCTATAATTAAAAGCGTATCTGCTATGTTATTTATGAACTCCTCATCATGGCTTACAAATATAAGTGGTCTATCATAAGATTTCAATAGATTTTCTAAGCTTTCTATAGCATTTATATCTAAAAAGTTTGTTGGTTCATCAAAAATAACATAGTTAAAATCAGATGTTAATATTTTAGCCAATTTTACCTTGGTTTTTTCTCCATCACTTAAAATACTTACAATCTTGTAGACATCATTAGTCTTAAATCCTAATCTTGCAAGGACAATCCTTGTCTTTGTTTCGTCATATATAGACGTATTTAATAGATTTTCTAGAATATCAGCGTCTTCTTCTAAAATATCACTCATTTGACTAAAATAACCTATTTTAAGATTTGGATGCACCCATACATTTTCTTGATTGAGAATCATATTTACAAGGGTGGTTTTTCCACTTCCATTTTCTCCTATAAGAGCTGTTTTTGAATTATTTTTTATTTGAAAGTTGGATTTTTCAAATAAAATCTTATTTCCAAACTCTTTATTTAGTTTTTCTCCTCTTATCAAGATTTTTGAGTGAAGTTGTTTATTATCTGGAATGGATAGTTGTATTTCTGTTTCTTCTTTAGGTTTTTCTTTTACTTCTAGTTGATCTATTCTGGATTCTACAGATTTTACTTGTTTATCTAGTTTTTTCTTGTTTTCTTGACCGCCCATCTTATGGAGCCTTGCTTCTGAGTTTCCCATCCTTTTAGGCGTGGTTCTTACTTTTGATGATTGTTCTTTTATATTGCTAGCTAAATTTTCAAGTCTTCTTTTTTCTTTTATAAAATTTGAATACTCTTTTTCTTTAAACTTAAGTCTTTTCTCTCTTTCTTCAAGATAGAATTTGTAATTTCCATTATATTCTTCAAATTTTCCGTTCTTTAATTCTAAAATCTTTTTACAAGTTCTATTTATGAAATCACGATCATGCGAAATTAAAAGATATCCAACTTTTCTTGAATTTAGCTTTCCTATAAGTTCTTCCTTTTGATTTAAGTCTAAGTGAGATGTAGGCTCGTCGATTAATAGAAATTTAAAACTATCTGATAATAGATTTGTTAGCTTTAATCTTTGCTCTTCACCTGGACTGTAGTTGTCATTAGCTCTTAACTGTGATTTAGAGTAAATTTCATCAGAAAAGTATTTGACTTTACTGTCATAATTTAATAAATAACCTAGTTCTCTATCCACTCTTACTTGACTAGTATAGTCTTTATCTAAGCCTAATATTATTCTTAAAAGAGTAGTTTTACCCGTTCCATTCTCACCTATTAAGGCTATCTTATCATTTTCATCTATTGATAAACTATCAATTTCAAATAGCTTTCTATCTGGTAAAGTTTTTATTAAGTTTTTTATATATATCATAAATCCTCCTATGTTTTTGTGAGAGGATTTCTTTTCCTCTCTTAGTTATTTAGAAAACTATTTGTATTAATCATTTATCTGTACCTCCTAATACTATTTTATAATATATACCCAATTCAGAATACTATAAGCCATTTGCCATAATAAATCGATTCACTTGTATCATTACCACATCTTATTGTCCCATCAAGAGCCATAATTGTAGCAATGACTCCATTTATTCTTATATTTTTTCTCAAACTTTACTCAAAACTACATAAGAAGGTTTAAAGATATAATCATATGTGAAAAAACTTTCAAAACATCTTAAGTTAAGTAATAAATACACAAAAATAAGGAAGAGTTTTCGCTCTTCCCTTAATTTTTATCTTTATTATCTTATTTATTTCTCAAAAATTCATCAATAGATTTTGCTGCATTTTTTCCTGCGCCCATGGCAAGGATAACTGTGGCAGAGCCTGTAACTGCATCTCCACCGGCAAAGATTTCTTTACGAGATGTTTGTGATTCTTCATTTACAATTATGCCGCCCCATTTTTCTATGTCAAGATTTTTTGTTGTTGAAGAAATTAGTGGATTTGGATTTGTTCCAAGAGCCATGATAACTGTTTGGAATTTTTCTTCATATTCGCTGTCTTTTATTGGAACTGGCCTTCTTCTTCCAGATGAGTCAGGTTCTCCCAGTTCATTTCTCACACATTTAAGGGACTTAACCCAGCCTTCATCGTCTCCAAGAATTTCCACTGGAGCAGTTAGCATCTCAAATTTAATGCCTTCTTCCTTGGCATGATGAACTTCTTCAGCTCTTGCAGGAAGTTCTTTTTCAGTTCTTCTATAGACAATAGAAACATCAGCACCAAGTCTCTTGGCAACTCTTGCAGCATCCATTGCAACATTTCCACCACCAACTACGGCAACTTTTTCGCCAACATTTACTGGAGTGTCATATTCTTCGTCAAAGGATCTCATTAAATTATTTCTTGTCAAAAATTCATTGGCAGAGTAAACTCCATTTAAGTTTTCTCCAGGTATATTCATAAATTTAGGAAGACCTGCACCAGAGCCAATAAAGACTGCTTGGTAGCCTTCTTTTATTATGTCATCAATAGTCATAGTTCTTCCTATGACAAAGTTGTTTTCAATTTTTACGCCGATGTTTTTAATATTTTCTACTTCGTATTCCACAACTTCATCTGGAAGTCTAAATTCTGGTATTCCATAAATTAAAACTCCACCAGATTGTTGAAGGGCTTCAAAAATTGTCACATCGTAGCCCATTTTTGCAAGTTCACCTGCACAAGTAAGTCCTGCAGGACCTGCTCCAACAACAGCAACTTTTTTATTTAATTTTCTTATTTCGCCAACTTCTTTTATTTGGTGACGTCTTGCATAGTCTGCTGCAAATCTTTCGAGCTTACCAATGGAAACAGAGTCGCCACGATTTAAAAGGACGCATCTTTCTTCACATTGTGTTTCTTGTGGGCAAACTCTTCCGCAAACTGCAGGAAGAGATGTGTAAAGGGAAAGAACCTTATAAGCTTGTTTGAAATTACCATTGGCAATTTCCTTTATAAAGCCAGGTATGTCAATGGAGACAGGACAGCCGCCAACGCAGCCAGGCTTTTTGCAGTTAAGACATCTGCTTGCTTCTTCTACAGCTTCTTCTGCTGTGTAGCCAAGGCAAACTTCTTTGAAATTTTTATTTCTCTCTTCAGGTGCTTGTTCAGCAATTGGCACGCGTTTAAATCTGTCTTCAGCTTTTTTTATGACAAAGTCATCTTTTTCTTGATCTTGATGACCTTCTGCCAAGTGATCAGATACTGCAAGATCCATTGTGCAGTGGTGATCTTTTATTGTCTTAGTTTTTTTGTTGTTGATGTATTGTCTTTGTCTTTTCATTGCTGAGTCAAAGTCTACTAAGTGACCATCAAATTCTGGCCCATCAACGCAGGCAAATTTAGTTTTGCCATCTATGCTAACACGACAAGCTCCACACATTCCAGTTCCATCCACCATTATTGGGTTAAGGGAAACTGTTGTTGGAAGATTATATTTTTTTGTAGTTAAACAAACAAACTTCATCATAATCATAGGTCCAATTGAAACCACATGATCATATTTTTTATTTTCATTTTCAATTAAGTCTACGATTTTATCAGTAACAAGACCCTTAAAACCGTAAGAACCATCATCTGTTGCTATGTATAAATTGTCGCAGACAGATTTTAATTCATCTTCTAGGATTACAAATTCTTTTGACTTTGCTCCAATAATTATGTCGCAGTGAAGTCCATGGTCCTTAAAAAATTTTGCTTGAGGATAAACTGGTGCAGTTCCAACGCCGCCAGCAACGAATAGATATTTTTTGTCCTTTAAAGATTCAAGGTCCATGTCGCAAAAATCAGATGCGTGACCAAGAGGTCCAACAAAATCTTTAAAGTTTTCTCCTTCTTCAAAGGCTGTAATTTTTTTAGTGGATTCTCCAGAAGCTTGTACAACTATTTGTACGCTACCTCTATCTACATTGTAATCAGAAATTGTAAGAGGTATTCTCTCAGAATATTTATCTGCTATTAAAATTATAAATTGACCTGGTTTTGCAGAAGCTGCAATTTTAGGTGCATATATGTCAAATAAATAAATATTTGGCGCAAGTTCTTTTTTTCTTAAAATTTTTGGCAAAATAATCACACTCCAAGGATATTATAGCATAAGGAAAATTGTAGGTAAAAGAAATTTAAAATGCTATGATTATTTATTTAAAAGTCTACTTTTTTATTAGAAATGATAAAAAATATTTACTAATGTAAAATTTTAAAGTATATTATATCTAAGGTGATTGAAATGAGAAAATTTTCAAGAGAAATAAAAAAAGTTGTCATAAAAGTAGGTTCTTCATCTATTACTCATGACAATGGAAAAATAAATTTACAAAAAATTGATGAATTGTGCTTTGAAATTGCTAATTTAAAAAACCGAGGCATTGATGTTATTTTAGTATCTTCTGGTGCCATTGCAGCAGGTCGTGCAAAATTAAATTTATCTGAAAGACCAAAAGAGACTTCAGTTAAACAAGCTGCAGCAGCAGTTGGTCAAGTAGCCCTAACAAATATTTATGATAGGTCACTTATTTCCTATGGTTACAACTCTGCGCAAATACTTCTCACAAGACAAATTGAAAAAGATGACGAGATGAGAGAAAATGCAAAGAATACTTTTGAAAAATTGCAGGGAATGAATGCCATTCCAATAATAAATGAAAATGACACAATTTCCACTTATGAAATAAAATTTGGCGATAACGATACACTTTCTGCCATAATATCAAGAATTACAGAAGCAGATCTTTTGATTATGCTTACAGATATAGAGGGACTTTATACAGACGATCCGAGAAAAAATAAGGATGCAAAAATTATTCACCAAGTGGATAATATTAATGATGTTGAAGGTATGGCAAAGGAAACAGAATCCAATGTTGGAACTGGTGGAATGTATACAAAAATTAAGGCAGCAAAGCTTGCTATAGAAAAAAACATCCAGGTTGTAATTGCATCTGGAGAAAACATGAAGACAATTAGAGATATAGTTAAAGGAGAAGAAATTGGAACATATTTTAAGTGTTAAAGAGCTTGGAAAAATTGCAAAGGAAGCTTCTTACAAATTAAAAAAATTAAATACAGCTGAAAAAAATAAAATGCTGGCATCTATTAAGGATTCACTTTTAGCTGAAAGTAAAAAGATTTTAGCTGCCAATGAAAGAGATATAAAAAAGGGCAGAGAAAATAATATGCCTGAAGGTTTAATTGATAGACTTCTTTTAAATGAGGCGAGAATTGAAGCCATGGCAAAATCTATTGATGATGTTATAGATTTTAAGGACCCAGTAGGAAAAGTTTTGTCCATGGAAGAAAATTATGCAGGACTTTTAATTGGAAAGAAAACTGTTCCTATGGGAGTTATTGCCATAATTTATGAATCAAGACCAAATGTTACTCTTGATGCTGCCATTTTGTCCTTAAAGGCATCTTCTGCCATAATTCTTCGTGGTGGGAAAGAATCTATAAATTCAAATATTGCCATTGCTGATGCAATAAGACTGGGCATAAAAAATGCTGGCTATGACGAAAATTTTGTGCAAATAGTAAAGGATACTTCAAGAGAATCTTCAAAGGAATTAATGCAGCTTAAAGGCTATGTAGACCTTTTACTTCCAAGAGGCTCAGCATCTCTAATTAATTCTGTTGTGGAAAATGCCAAGGTACCTGTAATTGAAACTGGCGTTGGCAATTGCCACATATATGTTGATGAAGATGCTGATATAGAAAAGGCTATAAAGATTATAGAAAATGCAAAAACACAAAGAATTGGAGTTTGCAATGCCATGGAATCTCTTGTGGTTAATGAAAATCTAGAAGACAAGTTTTATGACTTGTTAAATGATATAATCGACAAATATAATATTAAAGTTCACGCAGATGAAAAATCTATTAAGAAATTTAAAAAGGCAGTCCCTGCTACAGAAAATGACTTTGGACGTGAATATCTTGACTACGAATTTTCTGTCAAGACTGTAAAAGATGTTGATGAAGCAATTGACCACATCACAAGATATTCTACGGGACACTCTGAAGCAATTTTGACAAAATCCTATGAGAGGGCAATGAAATTTTTAGAAGAAGTTGACTCTGCTTGCGTCTATGTCAATGCATCAACAAGATTTACAGATGGTGGAGAATTTGGCAAGGGAGCAGAACTTGGCATATCAACACAAAAACTCCACGCAAGGGGACCAGTTGGCTTAGATGAGCTTGTAAGCTACAAGTATATAATATTTGGTCACGGTGAATTTAGAAAATAGTAAGTATTAAGACCAGAGTTAAAATTATCTCTGGTTTTTTATTTTAATATATTTTTGTAGATAATTAAGTTAAAGACTAAATTTTTGATAAAGTTACAATAATTTACTAAGTTTAAATATTTTATATATTTAAAAAATTTGGAGGTTATATGAAAATTCATGATATTTTAAAGATAAAGTATCCAATTTTGCAAGGTGCCATGGCAAATATTTCTACAGCAGAACTTGCTGGTCCAGTTTCTGAAGCTGGTGGGCTTGGTATGATAGCAAGTGGTGGCTTTAGTCCAGAGGAAGTTAGATCTGAAATAAGAAAAATAAAAAAGATGACAGATAAGCCCTTTGGCGTAAATATGGTAATGATTCATCCTGAAATTCATGAGCTTAATAAAATAATTGTGGAAGAGGAAGTAAAAATTATAACTTGTGGTGCAGGAAATCCAGAAAAATATTTTGATTATTGGTTAAAAAATGGTTTAAAAGTAATTCCAATTATTGCCAATAAAAAAATGGCGCAAAAAGTTGAGCGTCTTGGTGCCATTGCCTGTGTCTTTGAAGGAGCAGAAGCAGGAGGACATATTGGCAAGCTCAACACCTTCCCAGCTCTTCCAGAAATTGCTGACTCTGTAAAAATTCCTGTGATTTCTGCTGGTGGAATTTACACAGGAAGACAAATTCTTGCTGCAGAAATTTTGGGAGCAAGTGGAGTTCAAATGGGCACAAGATTTTTAGTGTCAGAAGAGGCGCCAGTCCACGAAAACTTTAAAAAGACTCTTCTTGAAGCCACAGATAGGGACACAATTGTCACAGGAATTACAACATCTCATCCAATAAGGTGCTACAAAAATAAGTTGGCTGAAAAACTTTTAGAAATTGAAATAAATAAGCTTGGGGAAGATGAGTTTGAAAAATATGCAAAAGGATCTGGCAAAAAAGCTGTCATAGATGGAGATGTAGTTTGGGGATCTGTTATGGCAGGAGAAGGCTATGAGTATTTAAATAAAATTGAAAGTGTAAAAGATATAATAGAAAATATTATGAGAGACTATAAAGATTTAAAAAATAATTTTAAAAAGAATTAAGAAAAAATGACAATAATTTTATAAGAGAGAAGAAAAATGGAAAGATTTAACAATGAAAAATTAAAAAAAATTCAAATTTTAAATGGGGCACAGTTAAAGTACATTGCCTTTATTTCTATGCTAATTGACCACATAAATAAGGGCATAATTTTACCCTATCTTGAAGTGGGGAGCACCCTATCAAAGATTTCTACAGTCTTTGATGTTTTAGGTCGTATTGCCTTTCCCCTATTTTCCTTTTTTATAGTGGAAGGATTTTTTAAAACTCACAGCAGGAAAAAATATTTACTAAATTTACTTTTCTTTGCAGTGATTTCTGAAGTGCCCTATGATATGTTTTCATCAAAAGTATTTTTAGAATTTAGATTAAATAATGTCCTATTTTCTCTGGCTCTATCATTAATTTTTATATGGATGCTAGATGAATTTAGAAATAAATTTGAAGAAAAAATTGGAAAGTGCTGGCTATTTATATCAATTCCACTTTTAATTTTAATGTACTTTGCTAGCACTTTTGTGTCAGGAGATTATGATTTCCACGCAATCCTCACAGCTTTCTTCTTTTATATATTTTACAATAAACCTGTTACTTCAGCAGTCCTTGCCTATTTAAGTATTATAAAAGAGGTCTGGTCAATACTTGGATTTGGTCTAACTATAATGTATAATGGTGAAAGGGGAAAACAAAATAAATTATTTAATTATTTATTTTATCCAGTGCATCTTCTAATTCTTGGACTTTTGAGGATGTATCTTGATATTTGATTTTTAACTAAAGACGCAGATGCGTCTTTTTATTTTTGAATAATTTTTAAAATTTTAAAGGTTTTCATAATATAGGAGGTAAAAGATGAAAGAAGAAAATATTTTAGGAAGAGACCCGATAAAAAAACTACTTATACAATTTGCACTACCAAGTATTTTTGCCTTAATAATAAGCTCCTTATATAACATTGTAGACCAAATTTTTATAGGAAACTCTGTGGGGATGCTAGGTAATGCTGCAACAAATGTTGCCTTTCCTCTTGTTACAATTTGTACGGCTCTTGCCCTTCTATCTGGCATAGGTGGAGCTGCAAATTTTAATATTTCATTGGGAAGAGGACAAAATGAACTTGCAAGGCACTACATCAAAAATTCCATATGTCTTGCCACTATAGCAAGCCTTGTATTTACAATAATAACTCACTTATATATGGAAACTTTTTTAAAAACTTTTGGCGCAACAAAGGAAATTATGGACTATGCCATAGAGTATGTGTCCATAACTTCTTATGGATTCATATTTTTAATTTTAGTAAATGTGGGTTCAACTTTAATAAGAGCTGATGGTGCACCAAAATTTTCCATGTACTCCATGATAGTGGGCGCTGTAATAAATTTAATTTTAGACCCAATTTTTATTTTTGTCTTTGACATGGGCATGGCAGGAGCAGCTTACGCAACTGTTTTGGGACAATTCTTTTCTTTTCTAATGATAATATTTTATTTTACAAGACATTTTAAATCTGTGGACTTAGAGGGAAAATATTTTGAATTTCAATTAGATAAGATTATTAATATTGCAAGGCTTGGTGCTGCAAGTGGATTTAACCAAGCTGCTATATTATTTGTTCAAATACTCATGAATAATTTTTACAGATACTATGGATCTTTGTCAGAATATGGAGCAAATATACCTCTTGCGGCAGTGGGAATTGTAATGAAGGTAAGCATGGTGTTTTTCTGTGTCAATATTGGACTTTCCCAAGGACTTCAACCAATTTCTTCCTTTAATTATGGGGCAAAAAATTATGACAGAGTTGTTGAAGTTTATAAACTTGCAATAAAATATTCCCTTATAGTTTCATCAATTTCCTTTATAATTTTTCAAATCTTTCCAAGACAAATAATTATGCTCTTTGGAGGAGGTAGCGACTTATATTTTGACTTTGCCATAAAATTATTTAGGATTATGCTCTTCTTTACTTTTTTAAATGGAGTGCAACCAGTTACTATGGGATTTTTAACATCAATTGGACTTGCCAAGAGAGGGATTTTAATTTCTCTATTAAGACAAGTTCTTCTCCTTGTTCCCTTTGCCTATATTTACGCAAACTTATTTGGAGTAAAGGGACTTTTGTACGCACCGCCGACAGCAGATTTTATAACTGCTATAATTACCTTTGCCCTTGCAAAAAAAGTTTTAGATAATCTAAGAAAAAAATCAATTGAAGTATAAAGACAAGCCTTTGGACAAACCATTAACTTAAAGTAAATATAAAATGGTTTTCCAAGGGCTTTTTTAAAAAATAGTATTAATTATTTTAAGCTAATAAATGAGCTTGAAAAAGATTTCATTTTCAACTAAAATAGAAATGTAACGAAGTACATAAAAATTTTAAGGAGGATGTAAATGAAAGCGTTAATGGTAGACTATATGTCAGATGTTATTGACAAGGGACTTGAAGAAAGAGGTATTGAACTTGATAAAGTTATGCTTCCAACTTCTGAAAAATTAGCAGAAATTATTGAACCTTATGATTTCCTATTCATGAGAGTTGACCCATTCATCAACAAAGAAGTTCTTGATGCTGCTAAAAACTTAAAGGCAATTTTCGTTGGTTCAACAGGAACTAACCACATTGACCTTAACTATGCAAAAGAAAAAAATATTCCAGTTAAAAACTCTCCAGGACAAAATGCAAACGCAGTTGCTGAACTTGTTTTTGCAAAAATGTTAGATCTTTACAGAAATTCTGTACAAGCTCAAAACGAAGTTAAGGGTGGAATCTGGAACAAATATAGATGGATTGGTAGAGAACTTAGAAACAAAACTCTAGGAATTTGTGGTTTTGGTGCAATTGGTAGAAGAGTTGGAGAAATCGCTAATGTATTCCACATGAGCGTTCTTGCTTATGACCCATTCTTAAAACCAGAAGATATCAAAGTTGACTATGCTAAACTTGTTGATTTCGATACTCTTGTAAAAGAATCTGACATTATCACTCTTCACATGCCACTAACTCCTGACACTAAGGACTTATTTGCTAAAGAAGAATTTGAAAAGATGAAAGACGGAGCTTGCATAATAAACGCTGCTCGTGGCGGAATTGTTAACGAAGATGACCTATACGACTACATCAAAAATGGCAAACTAGGCGGAGCAAACTTAGATACACTTTCTAACGAACTTGGCTCTGGCGGACTTGACACTCAAGATGTTCCAGTTGAAAACAAATTATTTGAACTAGATAGACTTTATGTAACACCACACATTGGTGGCTCAACTATCGACGCTCAAGACGACATTGGACATGTAATTCTTAAAAACTTTGACGAATTATTTCCAAACTGCAAATAATTAAATAATAATTTTAAGGCTGTTTGTTTTTTAAAATGAACAGCCTTTTACATAATATTTTAAGTTTTAAGGTTTAAGCACTTAATAGGGGCGTATGAAATAAGATGAAAAAGCAAAAATTTGTTAAATTTATACAGTATTTCTTTTTTGCAAGTACAACTTTTATGACAGGTGTATTTGTGTATTATCTTTATGAAAGAAAGGAACTAGATTTTTTAAAAACTTTAATGCCATATTTTGGGATACTTCTTTTTGCATCCTTTGTTAGTGCTGTAAAATACAAAAAGAAACAAAATAATTAGAGGGCTCCTATTAAAAAATAAAAACTTTAGAGGCGAATTTAAGAAAAAATATAAATTTAGGCTAAAATAAATTTTTAAGGCTGTTCACTTTTTGTGGGCAGTCTTTTTTTGTCTGGGACTTACTCATTGTAAAGACAATCTCTTTGTAATAAAATAAGGGAAGATATAAGAGGAGGATGACATGAAGGATTATTACGCACCGATTATTTTATTATTTGCTTTTACTGGAGTAATTTTTTTATATGATTATTACATAAAAATAAAAAACGAAAGAATTTTGCGAGCAGAAATAAGAAAAAACTTTGGAAAAATTCACTCAAAAAAGTTCAAGGGAAAAATTGACGGCATACATAAAAGACTTGGCGGAAATTTAAGTGAAATAACAGCAGCTGATTTAAACTTCGACAAAATAATCGAGAATATGAACCACAGTATGACAAGGCTGGGTCTTGAATATTTTTACTATAGAATAAAAAATTTGATTTTAGATGAAGCTGACCTTTTAGAAATAGAGAAAAATTTAAAGGCTAATGAAGATAAAAAAGACCAGCTTTTAGACCTGCAATTACAACTTGGGAAAATCGGTTACTTCAAGGAAGATGTCCTAAATCTTATTGAAGAAGAAGTTAAAGTTGATAGGGAACTTGAAATAGGGGCGAAAGTTTTTTCTTTCACAGCACTTTACATATTATTACTTTTTATTTTCTTAAAGGCTCAGGCAATTTTATTTATTTTTGCCCTTCTAGGCATTAACATTTACATTTATAAAAAATTTAATGAAATAACTTTAGGTAAATTAGAAGCCTTAATGAGGCTTAAAAGTATTTTATTTGTATCAGAAAACTTGGCGAAAAATAAAAATGAGCTTTTCACAGAAGAACTTCAGGAGATAGAAAATATTTTAAGAGACCTTGCACCTTTGAAGAGAACTTTAAAGTCCTTTGGATTTTTGACAGGCAATGCAGAAATGGACTTTGCAGAAACCTACAAAAATGTATTATTTTTATCAGAGGCGAGAAGATTTTCAAAATCACAAAAATATTTTAAAAAATACGGAGAAGAAATTCATAAACTATATTACTTAATAGGAAAAATAGACTGCCAAATTGGAATTATTTCTATAAAAAAGGCATATAAGACAAATTTTGCAGACTTTGGAGAAAAAATTTCTGGAAAAAACTTATACAACCCACTCTTAAAAGAAGCAGTAGCCAATGATTTAGATTTAGAAAAATCAATAATTTTAACAGGATCAAATGCATCAGGAAAATCAACTTACCTTAGGACTATAGGAATTAACGCAGTCTTTGCCCTTAGCTTTGGAATTTTCTTTGGTGAAAGGCTTGAAATAAAGCCAATGAAATTAACTTCAGCCATTGATATATCAGACTCAATAATGGGAAATCTATCCTATTTTATGGCAGAATCCAAGGCAATAGGAGACATGATAGAAGATGATGAAGAAAAGATAATTTTACTTGACGAAATATTTAGGGGGACAAACACCATTGATAGAATAGCTTCAGCTACAGCGACCCTAAAATATTTAGCAAGAAATAATCATGTAGTGGCGGCAACTCACGACATTGAACTTACAATTTTATTACAGGACCTCTATAAAAATATGCACTTTGAAGAAAGAATAGAAGATGGCGACATAAAATTTGACTACCTCTTAAAAGAAGGACCAGCCACATCTCGTAACGCCATTGCCATTTTAGATAATTTAAATTATCCAAGAGAAATAATAAGTGAAGCAAGAGGCCTTTCAAAGGACTTAGAAGAAAGATAAAAATAGTAAATTTTCCACTGGACCTGCCAGTGGTTTTTTTGTAAGTCTTTTCATACTTTAATTGTTTTTTCTTATAATATATAATATTTAATAGGAATGAATTTTTTTATATAGATTGTGAGGGGAGTATGAGGATTTATTTTACTAGACATGGGGAAACTGAATGGAATAGGGCTGGAATTATTCAAGGACAAGATGATTCACCACTTACTAAAGAGGGAATTGAGATGGGTAAAATTCTTCACGAAAAATGTAAGGACATACATTTTGATGCAGTTTATTCATCTGATCTTGGTCGAGCTTATGATACTGCTAAACTCATTTGTCCCAATCAACATATTGTAAAGACTTCTCTGCTTCGTGAAATAGATGTAGGTTATTGGTCAGGGAAGAATATTAAAGATGTGAGAAAAGATGACACTTGGCTTCACAAACTTTATTTTGAAAAGCCACATTCCTACAACAGAATAGATGGTGAAAGTCTTTATGATCTTAGAAGGCGAGTGGAAAAATTTTTTGAATATGCTGTTTATCCTGAGCTTGACAAAAATATTTTAGTTGTAACTCACGGGGTAACTATTGTTGCCATGTATTCAATTATGGAAAATGTGCCTATGAAAAATTTTTGGATAAATAGGGTAAGGAGAAACGCTGAGTTTAATATTTGTGATTATCATGATGGCAAGTTTAAAATTATTAAGAAAGCTCCGCAAAATCCTGTGGATTCTATTTGAGGTGATTAGATGAAAAATTATGATTTAATTATAATTGGTGCTGGCGCTGCTGGTTTAAGTGCTGCCATTTATGCTGGTAGGTCTCTTTTAAATACTCTTATTATTGAAAAATTTTCCTTTGGTGGTAGGGTTAATGACACTCCAAGGGTTATTAATTATCCTGGTTTTAAGGAAATTTCTGGAAGAGATCTTATTAATGAATTTAGAGAGCAAGCAGAAAATTTTAGTACTAATGAGTTTTGCTATGGAACTGTTTCTAAAATAGAAAAGATAGATGAGGGATTTAAGCTAACTACTTCTAGGCGTAAGGAATTTTCTTCTAAGGCAATTATTATTGCTACGGGAACTTATGCAAAGATGATAAATGTGCCTGGTGAAACTGAATTTGCTGGTCGTGGTGTGTCCTATTGCTCTACTTGTGATGCTGATTATTTTAAGGACAAGGACATACATATTTTAGGTTCAGGGGATCTTGCCCTTGAAGAAGCTGATTATCTTTCTAATTTTGCCAATTCTATTAATATGATTATTATTCATGAAGAGGGAAATTTTGATGGCAATAATTTGGAGGTCGAGAAAATTAAAAAGAATCCCAAGGTTTCCTATACTTGGCACTCAAAGCTTGAGGGAATTTATGGAAATGATAGGGTAAATAGCCTTGATATTTTAGATTTATCTGATAATACTAATACTAGAGTAACTACTGATGGAATTTTTATTTTTGCTGGCATGAGCCCAAATTCTTTTTTTGTGAAAGATATTTTAGATTTAGATAATTTTGGTTTTATAAAAACTGATGAATGTATGAGGACATCTGTTGAAGGAATTTTTGCTGCAGGAGATATAAGACAGAAACCTTTAAGACAAATTGTTACGGCGGCAAATGATGGTGCAATTGCTACAGTTTATGCAGAGAAGTACATTAGAAATAGGGGTGTAATATGAGAGTCTATCCAAGGGGAACAGTAGTCTACAATAGGGAAAAGGCCTACAATGGCATAAATTTAATCTCAACAGCAAAGGATGGAGCTCTTATTACTAAAATGGATGGCACTGAGCTAAAAAGATATTCAGTAAATCCTATGCCTGCAAAAATGCTTCCCAATAAAAATATAATGAGCATTTCTTCTTTTAGGTCATCTGATTTTGGAGTCAGCGACGGCATAAAACTCATTGAGTTCGATAAAGAGGGAAAAGTTTTATTTGATTTTGACAAATTTAAATTTACAGAAGACAGGGGTTATCGCCCAAAGTGGATGGCTAGGGCCCACTCCGATTTTCAAAGAGAAGGCAATTCTCTTGGTTATTATTATCCTGGTGAAAAAATTATTGAAGGAGGTAACACTCTTTTATTAGTTCACGATACTATAAAGGATAAGAGAATTTCTGATAAAATGATTTTAGATGATGTAATTTTAGAGGTTGATGATGAGGGAAATATTGTTTGGAAATTTTCCTTTAGCGAACATTTTGAACAATTGGGATTTTCTGAAGAGGCGAAAAATGTACTTTATAGAAATCCTAATCTTAGAAATTCAGAAAAACCTCGTGGAAATTATTTGGATGTTACATCAATTTCAACTATTGGAGAAAATAAATGGTTTGATCAAGGAGATCCTAGATTTCATCCAGATAATATTTTATTTACGGCTAGAGCTGCAAATATTATTGGCATTATAGACAAAAAAAGATCTCGTATTTGTTATAAACTGGGTCCTAATTTTTCTGATTTTAAAAAAGTTGATCCCGTTGTTGGTTCTGCCTTTGCAAGTATTATCCCTAAGGGCCTACCTGGCGAGGGAAATCTTTTAATTTTTGATAATGGAGGAAGATGTGGATATGGTTCTCCAACTCTTACATCGCCATCAGGGCTTTTACCTTTTGTAAGAAATTATTCAAGAATACTGGAAATAAATCCAGTGACCTTATCAGTTAACTGGTCAGTGGATCCAAGAGATTTTGGTTTTTCCATTCCTATGAATGGATATAAATTTTATTCGCCCTATGGTGGAAATCTTCAAAGATTGCCTAATGGCAACACACTTATAACTCTTGCTACAGAGGGCCTTGTAATTGAAATAACTCATACAAAGGAAATAGTTTGGCAATGGACTTGTCCTTATAGAACTACTACAGAAAATCTTTTGAAAAATAATATGATTTACAGGGTTTATAGATATCCTTACGATTATCTTGGCGTCGACGAAAGTGAAAATAAAATCCAAGAAATTGAAGATGCTTCTTACTTTAAGTTAAAAGGCGCAGGAGATTTTAAGTCTGTAGAAATAACTAATGTAAGGGGTGGAAAATTATCAATAGATATTGACCCGCTTTCACAAGAATCTGAATCAGTAAAAGACCTTGATGAAAATAAAAAAGTTATAAAGAGAAATGAATCTAAAATAAAATATGTTACTGAAAATCACTTTGATGCTACTATTAAAAATCAAAGAGCTGCCATTATTATCTTTGGTGCAGAAAGATGTTCTCACTGCGAGCCACTTATGGAAGTTATGCAGGTTCTTTTGGAAGAAGAATTTAGAGAAGTTTCTTGCTACTATATGGATCTTGACAAAAATAAAGATTTTGCAGAGCAAAACGAAATTTTCCAATTGCCGAGAGTTTCTTTCTATAAAGAGGGCAAAAAAGTTTATGAATTTCTTGGAGAAAAATCCTATGATGAAATTGCTGAATTAATTGAAAAATATATTTTAGAAATTTAAAGAATAGAAAAATTCAAATTAATTAAAAAACCCCTGCTGGAATATTTTCTTTCACAGAATATTCTTAGCGGGGGTTTTTAGTTTATTTATTTCTATGCCAAGTTAAATTTACATAGCCTTTTTTATTTACTTTTGAATTTATTAAATATCTATTTTTTACCATTCTAAGCATATATTTATCGTCCTTATAGGAATCGGAGTAGGCAAGAGAATTTTCGTAGTCTATTTCTATGCCCTCTCTTTCTAGAATTTCTTTAATGTTTTTTACTTTGATGTCTTTTTTGTTATTGCCGCGAGATAATTTATAATCATTGTCTAAGTCTGTACCTATGATGTAGTCAAAGGGAAAGAGTTCACCAACATAAATTAAATAATTTGTGGCTGATGCAGAGCATAAAATTTTTATGCTGTCTTCATCATAGGAAGAAAATTCCTCTTCAAATTCCTTGAAGAAAAATTTTGGATAGAGATAATTTGTAACGAAGTCCTGGAGTTCATCTTCTGTAAAATATTTTATGACAGATATCATTTGGTTTTTCATAATGGTAAAATCAGAATTTAATTTAGCTTTTATATAGGCAGCAGATAAATCTAAAAGACTTTTAAAAATATTTATTTTTTTATTTTTGTAAGCATATTTATAAAGCTCAACTATAGATTCACAATCCACTACAGTTTTGTCAAAATCATAGAGCACAACTTTTCTTTTCAAAATCTCACCTCTATAGAATTATATCAAATTGTCTTCTTTATAAAAAGTTCTTGTGATATACTAAAACTGTGATATTTATGGGAATTATTATACATGTTGATATTGATGCCTTTTACGCATCAGTGGAAGAGCTTGACGACAAAAGCATAATAGGAAAACCTCTAGTCGTAGGCGGCAGGTCCAATCATGGAGTTGTAACTACGGCTAATTACATTGCGAGAGATTATGGTATTCACTCTGCCATGCCTATGTATATGGCAAAAAATCTCTGTGACCACTTAATTATTAAACCCATGAGAAGAGAGAGATACCTGGAAAAATCTCGAGAGGTTTTTGACATTTTAAAATCTTACACAGATAAAATCGAAAAAGTTTCCATTGATGAATCTTATCTGGACCTCAGTGGACTTTCTTACGACGAAAATATTGTCTATGATATTCAAAGAAAAGTTTTTGAGAAAACTGGACTTAGTGTAAGTGTAGGTTTATCCTACAATAAATTTTTGGCAAAACTTGCAAGCGACTGGAATAAACCTAAGGGTGTCATGATAATTAGAGAGTCTGATATGCCAGAAATTTTATTTCCACTAGACATAAGAAAAGTTCATGGCATTGGAAGTAAATCAGAGAAAAAACTTCGAAATATTGGCATAAATAAAGTTGAGGACCTTTACAACCTGTCCTACGATTTTTTGGCAAATATGTTAAAAAAAAGTGGCGAAGAAATTTATAATAGGATTAGGGGAATTGACAAGAGAGAAGTTACTCCAAATGCTGTTAGAAAAAGTCTTGGCACAGAGTCAACCTTTGAGGCAACAAAAAATCGCCAAGAACTCATAAATTATTTAAGGGAATTTGCCAAGGAAGTTTCAGAAGATTTAATTATAAAGGAAATTTCTGGCTACACTTTGACTTTAAAGATGAAAAATGAAAATTTTAAAGTCAAAACCAGGTCAAGAACTTATGATATAGCTATTTATGAAAAAGATGATATTTTAAATAAGAGCCTTGAAATCTTTGATGAAGCCTATGATGGCGAAAAGCTTAGGCTTATTGGCATCACAGTTTCCAATTTAGTTGATTTAAATATAAGACAACTTTCTTTTTTTAATAGGGGGAGAAATGGAGAAAATTAATTTTAAAAAATTATTTGAAAATGATGAATATGTAAAGAGAAGCCATATAAGCTTAGTAGAACTTAGTGGCGACAATTTAGTCTTAAAGATGAAGCCTGAGAAAAATCAATTTAACTCCTATAATATTCTTCATGGAGCAGAAATTTTTGCCCTAATGGATACGGCAGCAGGCTGTCTTTCCATTGCCATGGGCAAGAAGGGTGTGACTTTAGATTCAAGCGTAAACTTTATCTCCAGCGTCTACCTTGGAGAAGAAATTTATTCTACTACAAAAATAATTCACTCAGGTAAAAGCACAGAAGTAATAGAAGTTTTGGCAAAAAAGGGCGGCAAAATAGTTGCCAAGGGGAGTTTTACACTTTTTATTGTGGGAGAAATTGAAATTAGTGGAAAAGATTTTTAAAAATTTCTTTGATTTCTTTTTAAAATTTCTATGTTAAAATATTTGAAGAAAATATAAAGGATTTAATTATAAATGAGAAGTTTTTGGGATTTAGATTATGGCGAGGTGGGCTTCAAATTTTACGGTGCCTACCACTTTATTTGCCTTTTTATTATTTTAATATTTGGAATTTTCTTATATAAGCCATGGAAGAAAAATAAGGCTTTTAGAAAAATCCTTGCCCTTACTCCAATTACACTGGAAATTATTAGACTTATAGCAGTTTTAATTGACGGGCATTATGATAGCTCATACCTGCCCTTTCATCTTTGCTTAATTGGAGCCCAGTTTATGGCAGTAGATGCTTTTTATGAAAGTAAAATTATAAAAGCCTGTCTTTATTATTTATTTATGCCAGCTGCAATTTTAAGTTTATTTACACCAGGTTGGGACCAAGTAAATAAATATTCCTATGTTGCCATAATTTCTTGGATAATTCACGGCATAAATTCTTTTTATCCAATTTATATTGTTCTTTCCAAGGAATATTTGCCAAAGTTAAAGGACATTTTATATCCAATTATTTTTATTCTTGTTAGCCTTCCAATAATAAAAATATTAAATAAAAAGCTTGTGGCAAATTATTATTTTATAGAAGAACCCTATGAGGGCTCGGCTCTTGCTACTATAAAAAATGTCTTTCCCAATTATATACTTGGACTTTTTATAGTAACAGTATTTGTAATGGTTCTTACGTTTTTTATATACAAATTAATAATAAAATTTAGAAAAAAATAAGACGAGGATTTTCACCTCGTCTATTTTAATTTTCAGACGCTATAGTATTATAAGTTATGCCAACTAAAGCGCCACCAATAATATTTCCAATAGTTACTGGTATTAAATTTTTAAGAATTAGGGCAAAAGAAAATTCTGGATTTAAAATTTTTGCCAGTGCAAAACAAGTCATATTTGCAACACTATGTTCAAAGCCAAGGCTTACAAAGGCAAGTATGCACCAGAAAATTAAAATTAACTTTGCTGAATCAGAAATTTTTCTTGAGCAAATTAAAACTGCAAGGCAAACTAAAATGTTACACATAATTCCCTTAAAAAGTAGTGGGAGAAAGTCAAAACTCGTCTTTCCAGTGGCTAGTTTTAATAGAGCTTCATTATATTCAGGAGAAACTCCAGTCATTTTAAATAAATATGAAATCAAAATTGAGCCTAAAATATTTCCAATATAGGAAAAAATTAAAATTTTTAAAAGACTTGCGGTGTCAATTTTTTTATTAAGTCTTCCAACACTAGTCACAAGTACATTTCCTGTGAAAAGTTCTCCTCCTGCAAATACCACAAAGGATAGGGCAAGGGAGAAGACAAAGCCGTTAATAAATTTTACAGCTGCAATGGGAAGGGGAGAAAAGACGCTTGCTGAAAGTGTCATTATAAGCATTCCCATGCCAATAAAAAATCCTGCAAGCACTGAAGCAAGCATATACTTAAAAAGAGAGCTTTCAAGTAAATTTTTCTTCGTATTTGCAGAATTTGTAAGTCCAGTTATTATATCTTTATACATATTCCACCTCTTTTTTTACTTCATTAAACATTATATCAAAAAGAGACAGTTTTTCAATTGGTGAACTATCTTTAGCTTAATCTAATTTAAATTTTTTCTCATCTATTGCTGTAATAATAATTTGAACAAGGGGCATGAGAAGGTTAAAGAATAAGAAAGGTAGATAATGGACAGTTGAAACTCCAAGTATAGTAGTCATATAAGTTCCACAAGTGTTCCAAGGTATCATGGAAGATGTAACAGTTCCACCAGATTCAAGAGTTGATGACAAAAGTTTTGGATCTAGCTTTCTTTCCTTATATTCATTTTTAAACATTCTTCCAGGAACAACTATGGAAATATATTGTTCAGGCATAGTAGCATTTGTAAAAAGGCAAGTTAAAATTGTGGCAGTGACAAGTCCAACTGTGGATTTAATTTTACCAAGGAATTTTTTTACAATGGCTTCAAGTATTCCAGTTTCTTCTGCAATTCCACCAAACATCATGGCAATAATTGTAAGGGAAATAGAAGACATCATGTTATTAAGTCCGCCAGTAGTTAAAAGTTTATCCACTGACTCAAGACCAGTTTCTGAAACAAAACCATTTAGGGCAGCAGATAAGATGTCGCCAAAATTTATTTTTTGATAAATTGGTCCCAAAATGGCAGCTGCAATTATGCCAAGGCTTATGCCAGGAATTGCAGGAACTTTTTTTGCAATGGAAATTATTACAATAAGGGGTGCAATTAATAGGACTGGGGAAATATTAAAATTATTTTTTAAAGCTTCAGTTATAATACTTACGCTGGATAAATCTGCAGAGCTTCCCCTGTATTTCATTGAGAAAAATCCAAAAATTAAAAGAGTTAAAATATAAGTTATAATTGTAGGTTTAAACATTGCCTTAATGTGAGTGAAGACATCTGTTCCAGCCATTGCCGGTGCAAGATTTGTGGTATCAGATAGGGGACTCATTTTGTCGCCAAAATATGCTCCAGATAAAACTGCACCTGCAGTAATTGGAGCAGGTATTCCAAGGCCACTTGCTATGCCCATAAGAGCAATGCCCATTGTACCAGCTGTGCCCCAACTTGTTCCTGTTGCAAGAGAAGTTATTGAAGTAATTAAAACTGTTGCTACAAGAAAAATTGATGGCTTTAAAATTAAAAGACCATAATAAATCATAGTTGGCACAACACCAGCTAAAATCCAAACGCCAATTAAAACTCCGATGATGGCTAAAATTATTATAGATTGCATGGCTTGAGAAATCCCCTTAATCATTGAGTTCTCAATAAATTTCCAAGAGTAACCAATTTTTAAAGCAACAAGAGAAGCAATTAAAACACCAATTAACATTGGAATATGTGGACTTTCTTCATATTTTATAATACTAACAAACATAATGATGACAAGAGCAATAAAAGTAAAAAGAGCTTCAGAAAAATTTGCCTTTCTTATTTCCACATCATATTTTTTTATATTTTCTTTATTCATTTAACACCTCTGGCATAAATAGAAAAATTTAACATATTATATCATTAAAATAAAAATAATAAAAGTTTTAGTTAAATATCAAAGATGTTATACTATAAGAAAGTGGAGGTAATTATGGAACTTAAAAATAAAATTCGTGCAATAGAAAATTATCCAAAAGAGGGAGTTATTTTTAGAGATATAACAACTCTTTTAAAAGATAGGGATGCCTTTAAAAAAGCAGTAGATGAAATGGCAGAAAAAATTGATGATGATGTCGATAAAATTATTGGCATAGAAGCAAGAGGATTTATTTTTGCCTCAGCTCTTGCCTATAAACTTGATAAAGGTTTTGTGCCAGTGAGAAAACCAGGCAAACTTCCTTGGGATAAAGAAAGGGAATCCTATGAGCTTGAATATGGAGAAGATTCAATTGAAATTCATAAAGATGCAATAGAAGCTGGAGAAAAAATTGTAATAGTTGATGACCTTCTTGCAACTGGTGGCACAGCCAAGGCTTGTGTAAATCTTGTGGAAAAATTAGAAGGAAAAGTATCTTCTGCAATTTTCTTAGTGGAACTAGAAGACTTAAAGGGAAGAGAAGTTTTAAGTGGCACAAGGGTAGAATCAATTATAAAATATTGATTTAAAATTTTTTAAGGATCGATCTTAAAAATAAATAAATTTTTGCAAAAAAAATCTGCACAGGTTTTATCATGCCTTTGGCGTGTATAATTTTCCCTTGCAGATTTTTTGTAATTTTTAAAATTTTTAGCCAGCAGAATTAGATCTTGCTCTTGCAGTGTCCTTTATATTATTTAGGCAAAGGGTAAGGGCAAGGAGGGCTTCTCTATAATTATCGTCGTGAACTGTTAGCCTATAAGTATCAGTCATGGCAAAAAAAGTTTTTTCGATTTCGCCAATTAAGTTAGATCCCCTATAAATGTTAAAGTTCATGTCCCAAAAGCTACCTTCTAAATTTAAAATCTCGCCATCATAGTCTACGTCAATTTTTCTTTTTAAAAGGCTAAGTTTTGATTCAACTCTCATATATCTTCCGTCAGTAAAATTTACATTAAATTTTTGAAAGAGACTGAAGATTTCTTTGTCAATGTCAAAGATGGGATTTTTATTTGCATCAGAAAGACTTGACTTGTAGCCTAAAAAAGTAAAGTCTTGGTCTACGTAATAGGCATCATTTCCATCGTCATCTAATACAGGGTAGTGGTCTGTAATTTTAAAAAACTTTTCTTTAAAATAATAATTTTTCATACTTCACCTCTTATAAGTAAATTATATCACGAATAGGATTTATAAATGATGGAAAGAAAAACTTAATTTGTAAAAAATAAAAAAAGCCCCACAGTTTCCTGCAGGGCAATTAGATTATTTATTAGTCGATATTAAGTGAATCAACAGCACTATCAATTAGTTCATCTTTTACAAGATAAGGAATTGTAATGTGTCCATATTCATTGTCTTCGTTAAATTCTTTAGTTACTTCGATTGCATGGTCATTTCTAGCCCAGTTACGTCTAGCAACACCACTCATAACGTCCCAAGTAAGTGAAAGTTTGATTATTTCGTCAACCATTTCAGATCCGTCAAGTACTAGACCAAATCCACCGTTGATTGATTTACCAATACCAACTCCACCACCATTGTGAAGAGCAACAAGAGACATACCTCTTGCACAGTTACCTGCGAAACATTGAGTAGCCATGTCAGCCATTACATTAGAACCGTCTTTGATGTTAGAAGTTTCTCTAAATGGAGAGTCTGTACCAGATACATCGTGGTGGTCACGACCCATCATAACAGGACCAATTTTTCCTTCTCTAACAAGTTCGTTGAATTTAAGAGCAATGTCAACTCTACCCTTAGCATCTTGGTAAAGAATTCTTGCTTGAGTTCCAACTACTAATTGGTTCTTTTCAGCGTCTCTGATCCAGATATAGTTATCCATATCTTGGTATCTTCTGTCTTTATCTATACATTCCATTGCAGCGTGGTCAGTTGCAATTAAGTCTTCGTGTTTACCACTTAGGCAAACCCATCTGAAAGGTCCATATCCATAGTCAAATAGAAGTGGTCCCATGATGTCTTCTACATAAGAAGGCCAAATGAATCCGTCTTTGTCGTCTTTACCGTTTTTAGAAACTTCTTTAACTCCTGCATCATAAATAGCCTTTAAGAAAGAGTTACCATAGTCGAAGAAGTAAGTTCCCTTAGCAGTAAGGTTCTTAATAACTTCAAAGTGTTGTTTAAGAGTTTCATCAACTAATTCATGGAATTTCTTGATGTCAGTTCTTAATAGTTCAGTTCTTTCTTCAAAAGAAATACCTACTGGACAGTATCCACCATTGTATGCGTTGTGGCAAGAAGTTTGGTCAGAAAGTAGGTCAATGTGAACATCATTTTTGTCCATGTAGTGAAGAAGATCAACAATATTTCCGTGGAAAGCAATTGAAAGAGCTTCTTTCTTTTCAAGAGCGTCTTTAGCAAGCTTAACAGCTTCTTCAGGAGTTTCAGCAAGTTTCTTAATCCATCCTTGTTCAAGTCTAGTTTCAATTCTTGAAATATCAACTTCAGCAATAATAGAAACAGCGCCTGCGATATCTCCAGCTTTACCTTGAGCACCACTCATTCCACCAAGTCCAGATGAAACGAATAATTTTCCAGCTAAGTTATCTTTTTCGCTAAGACCTAATTTTAATCTACCAGCGTTAAGAATAGTGTTGTAAGTTCCGTGAACAATACCTTGTGGTCCAATGTACATCCAACCACCAGCAGTCATTTGTCCGTAGTTAGCAACTCCCATTTCTTCTGCAACTTCCCAGTCTTCAAGGTTGTCATATTCACCAACCATAAGTCCGTTAGTAATAATAACTCTTGGAGAATTTTTTCTTGATTTAAATAGTCCAAGTGGGTGACCAGATTCCATTACAAGAGTTTCGTCATCGTGCATAATTTCAAGATATTGTTTAATTAGATTGTATTGCATCCAGTCGTGACAAACTGAACCAGTTTCTCCATAAGTTACAAGTTCGTATGGATAAAGAGCAACATCAAAGTCTAGGTTGTTGTCAATCATTACTTGGAAAGCTTTTCCAGCTAAGCAATTTCCTTTGTATTCGTCAATTGGTTTACCGTAGATTCTTCCTTCTGGTCTGAATCTGTATCCGTAGATTCTTCCTCTAGTTGTAAGTTCTTCTAAAAATTCAGGAATTAATTCTTCATGATATTCTTCTGGGATATATCTTAGAGCATTTCTAAGGGCAACTTTAGTTTGGTCCTTTGAAAGTCTAAATCCTCTATCAGGAGCTCTTCTAATTCCTTGTTCAAAAGATTTTTTTTCTGGTAGGTTTTTGATTTGTACCTTCATAATCTTTTGAACGTCTGCGTTATGATTATTAATCACTTTTATCAACCTCCATTTATAAGACATTATAAATTAAAATATTTAAAATGTAAATACAAAGGGAAATTAATTTCCTAAAATTTTAAAATTTACCCATAAAATTTATAATAGGGGTAAAATTTTTGTAAAAAGCTGAGAGTATTAGAAGTACATGGGTATCTGTTGATTTATTTAACGTGGTAAACTAAAAAATCAAGCGTTTTCAAAGTTAAAGGTTTTAATATTTAAAAAAGCTTTCTATTGTATTTTATATATTGTTATAATTTTAAGGAAAAAAATGAATGTGATTATATTTTTTAATTTCTACTATAAGTTATTAAAAAGATATTAAAGCTAGCCTTAAAAATAAAAAATATTTTAATATTTATTGGGTATAAAATATGTGTTAAGATAAAAACAAATAAAAGGAGGAAATATGAAAGCGGACAAAATATTAATTAATCTCGATCAAGTTTTTTCACCAAGGGATATTGGTAGACCACTAAGAGGTGAAGAAATGAATGAAGCTGACATCTTAGAAAATGCTTACATCGCCATTAAAGATGGAAAGATTTTAGAAGTTGGCGAAGGCAAGGCTTACGAAGAGTTAAAAGACGACAATACAGAAATAGTTGATCTTACAGGAAAAGTTGCAACTCCAGGACTTATTGATGCACATACTCACTTAGTTTATGGTGGAAGTCGTGAAAATGAATTTGCAATGAAATTAAATGGAATGGAATATCTTGAAATTCTTGAAGCAGGTGGGGGAATTCTTTCTACACTAAAGGCAACTGAAGCTGCAAGCTTTGATGAACTTTACGATAAAACAAGAGATCTATTGGAACATATGCTAGTTCATGGTGTAACTGCTGTTGAAGCAAAAAGTGGTTACGGTATAACTCTTGAAACTGAACTAAAAGAACTTGAAGTTCTTGAAAAATTAAATAAAGATTTCCCTACAGAACTTATTAGAACTTTCATGGCAGCTCACGTAATTCATGAAAAATATAAGGATAACTCTGACGAATATGTTGATATTGTTATTGACATGATGCCAGAAGTTGCCAAAAGAAACTTGGCAGAATTCTGTGATGTATTCTGTGAAAAGGGAGTATTCACTGCCAAGCAATCAGAAAGAATACTTGAAGCAGCTAAAAAACAAGGCTTTAAATTAAGAATTCACTCTGACGAAATTGAAAACATTGGTGGCGTAGATGTTGCTGCTAAAGTTGGGGCAGTTTCTGCAGAACACTTAATGGTAGTAGATGAAAAAGAAATTGAAACTCTATCAAAGGCTAATGTAATTGGAAACTTACTTCCAGGAACAACTTTCTCACTAATGCTAGACACTTATGCTCCAGCAAGAAAAATGCTAGATAAGGGAATGGCGATTACACTTTGTACAGACTCGAACCCAGGATCTTGTCCAACAGCAAATCTTCAATTCATAATGCAACTTGGATGTCTTGAAATGAAATTAACTCCAATTGAAGTATTTAACGCAGTAACTATTAATGCTGCTTATTCTGTTGATAGAGCAAAGACAATGGGATCCTTTGACAAGGGCAAGAGAGCAAATATTACAATTTTTGATGCTCACAACATTGACTACACTCTTTACTTCTTTGCAACAAATTTATGTAAACAAGTTTATATAGATGGAGAACTTGTAGTTGAAGATAGAAAATTAGTTAAATAATTTTAATTAAATAATTTATTTTGGTGCAGGCAATATGACCTGCACTTTTTTATTAGAAGAAAAATTTTTATAAAATAAAATTAAAAAAATTAAATTTATTTTATAAGGAAAAGAGAAATTTTATTTTTATTGTGAAAACTTTATCATACTGTTTTTATTAACAAAAATTAATTTAAAAAATTTATTATGAGAAAGTTTAAAAATAAATTTTGTTATTAATAAAAAATAATTTTATAATATTTGTTATATAAAAAAAGCAATGGTTTAATACTGTTATTAAGAGAGCTAGAGGATTTTAATAGAACAATTTTACATAAAAGAAATTGAAAATTTGCTAACGAGTTATCATGAAACGATGATGATGTATTGTATTTTTTCTAGTAATTAGCTCATTTTTTAAATTATTTGATTGACTTGTGTTGAATTGTAAGATAAAATTTAGTTAGAAAACATTTTCAGAGATACAAAATTCTTTTTAAATTGTATCTCAAGCATATTAAAAATTTTTATGCAAAATTAATATGCTAAATGAAAAGTTTAGGAGGTAATTATATGAAGAACGACGGTCAAAGAACTGTTAGAATGCCTAGCATTATTGAAGCTTTCTTGCCAATAATCGCAATGGTTTGTTTAATGGTTTATGTTTTCAACTTTAGTGATGAAAAATATAGCGCAGCTCATATGCCACTAGTTATTGCAATCACTATTGCATGTATCGTTGGTGGAATTTGTGGACACACTTTTTCTGACATGTTGGAAGGTATAATCGAAAGACTTACAGCTACTCTTGAAGCAATTTTAATTCTACTTACAGTAGGTCTATTGATTTCATCTTTCATGATTTCAGGAACTATCCCAGCAGTTATTTATTACGGATTAAAATTACTTACACCACAATTATTCTTGCCAGTAGGTTGTATGCTTATTGCAGTTGTATCACTTGCATGTGGTTCATCTTGGACAGCAACAGGTACAATTGGTATCGCTTTTATGACAATAGGTGTTGGTCTTGGAATTAGCCCTGCACTAACAGCAGGTATGGTAATTTCTGGAGCATATGTTGGAGATAAATTCTCTCCACTATCTGATACTACAAACCTAGCAGCTGGTGTATCTGGAACTGGTCTATTTGATCACGTAACAGCAATGGTTTCTACAACAGGTCCAGTATTCTTATTTTCACTTATTATTTATGGAATTCTTGGATCAAAAATCAATGTTGTAAACTATGACCCTACAATTGCACAAGGTATTGAAGATGCAATCGCAGCTAACTTTAACCTTAACCCACTTGTACTTCTACCAATCGTAGTTATAGTAGTAGTATGTATCTTAAGAGTTCCTGGACTTCCTGGAGTTCTTATTTCAGTAGCAACTGGTGTATTATTTGCAGTTATTTTCCAAGGTCAAAACAATGTGGCAGATATATTTAGTATCCTTCACTATGGACCATCTGTTGAAACTGGAAACGAATTTGTAGATGCAGCACTTGCTAAGGGCGGTATGGATAATCAAATGTGGACAGTTAACTTAATTTTACTTGCAGTATCCTTTGGTGGTGCTCTTGAAAAATGTGGTTCTGTTGAAAGAATTTTCGGTAATGTAAAACACAAAATCAACTCAGTTGGTGGACTTGTTTTTGCTACAATGCTTACATCAATATTCTGTGACGCAGCAATGTGTGACCAATTCCTAGGAATCGGTGTTCCTGCTCCTCTATATGACGACAAGTATGATGAACTTGGACTTGCAAGAAATATGCTTTCAAGAACACTTGAAGATGCTGGTACACTTTGGGCATGTATGTTCCCATGGACAGCTTGTGGAGCTTACCAATCTGGTATACTTGGAATGAATCCGTTTGTATACTTCCCATTTGCTTTTGTAAACTTACTAAACCCAATCTACGCTTGCATAACTGCTTTCATGGGAAGAAATATATTCTGGGCTGACGGAGCTTACACAAATGTATTTGGCAAAACTAAGATGAAGAAAGTTGCCGGCGCTCCTGAAGAAGCACATGAACGTGCTCTTGCTAACCTTGAAAGATTAAGAGCTGAAGGTAAAGCACCAAAGGTTAATGCTTAATTAATTAAGAAATAAAATTAAAAATTTAGAATTATAAAAATTAGAAAGAAGTGATTATGTGTCAGATATAAAATTACCTTGGGATGATGACAGCGAAGCAATTAAATACGTATATGTAAATCCTAGAAAAAAGTTTTCTGAAAAATATGCCTACGTAATCACTTCTATTTTGATTATTTTAGGTATTACTACAAAGTATAAGCTAACTTTAGTTCTTGCACTTTTACTATTATTGTCCTTATTATCTAAAAAATATGTGGCAGTAAGTGGCAAGGGACTTGAAATGTACACTGACATGAAAATTACTCACAACTATAATGTGTGGGATTGGTCAGATATTGAAGCTATTACCTATGAAAAAAAAGCTGAAGAGCCAAAACTAATACTTTTGTATTTCACAAAGGGAGATGTAACCAAAAGATTTTTCTTTGATTATGAAGATAAAGAAAGAGTTTTTGACTTGGCTCACAAGTACAATAAAAAAATAAAAATTTACGATGCTTGGGAATATAAGCAAGATCTCAAGAGATTTAAAAAAGAGATGAAAATTTCCAAAAGAATTGGTCGTAAAAAATAATAATTTTAATTTTATGAGAGATTTCAATTTTGAAGTCTCTCTTTTTTTATTTGAAAAGAAAAATTTAATATAAATTATTTTGTAGGACAATCACTAAAAGTTGAATTATTTACTTTTTAATTATAGAATTAATTTTAGTAAATAAAGCTTTCTGTGATTTTTTAGGTCTTGGAAAAAAGATTAAAAAATAAGTTTAAATAATTTTGAGGATGATAAAATGAATTTTGATTACAATAAATATCCCTATCCCTCAACTAGAAGGGTTGTTTTTGGAAAAAAGGGAATGGTGGCAACTTCTTCTCCCTATGCGACAAGTGCTGGAGCAAAAATTTTACTTGAAGGGGGAAGTGCAATTGATGCTGCATTAGCTATATCTATGACCCTTCCTGTAGTTGAACCAACAGGCAATGGTCTTGGCTCAGATATGTTTGCTCTTATATATTTTGAAGGAAAACTTTATGGAATGAATTCCAGTGGAAGAAGTCCAAAAAATATTTCAATTGATGCCTTAAAGAAAAAGGGCTATGACAAAATGCCTTCTTGTGGTGTAAATGTAGTTAACACACCGGGGCTTATTGGCGGCGTCATGAAACTTCATGAGGACTTTGCTACAGTAAGTCTTGATAAAATTTTTGAGCCTGCAATTTCCTATGCAGAAGAGGGATTTGCTGTAACTCCACAAATTGCAAAACTTTGGCAAGAAAGCGTAGATAAGTATAAAAATTTAAATCGTCAAGAATTTAATGAGTTTTTTAAAACTTTTACAATAGATGGAAGGGAGCCAAGAGCAGGAGAAGTTTTTGCCTGCAAGGACATGGCAGAGACTTTAAGAGAAATTCGCGATACTAAGGGCAAATCTTTTTATGAGGGTAGTCTTGCAGAAAAAATTTCTAATGAAGTGAAAAGACTTGGCGGTTTTTTAAACGCAGATGATTTAAAAAATTTTACTCCAAAATATGTTGAGCCAATTTCAACAAATTATAGGGGCCTTGACATTTGGGAAATACCTCCTAATGGACATGGAATTTCTGTCTTAATGGCGCTAAATATTCTAAATAAAATGGAATTAAAGGATAGAAGAGATCCTGCCACTATGCATAAAATTGTAGAAGCTATAAAATTATCCTTAACAGATGCAAAAACTTTTGTAGCAGATCCCGATTCAATGGAAATAAAAATCAAGGAACTTTTGTCAGAAGAATATGCAGAAAATAGAAGGGCTGAAATAAAAGATTATGCTATTATTCCAAATTCTTATGCCATAAAATCTTCAGACACAGTTTATTTTGCAACAGCAGATAAAGATGGCAACATGGTTTCTATGATTCAATCAAATTATGCTGGCTTTGGCTCTGGAATTGTTGTTCCAGAAACTGGAATTGCTTTAAATAATAGAGTTGAAAATTTTTATTTTGAAGAAGGACTTGCAAATTCTCTTGCAGGGGGAAAACTTCCTTACCACACAATTATCCCAGGCTTTTTGACAAAAGATGGAGAGGCCCTTGGAGCTTTTGGCATAATGGGCGCCTTTATGCAGCCACAAGCTCATGTTCAGGTTCTCATGAATATGCTTGATTTTAATTTAAATCCACAGGCAGCTCTTGATGCACCAAGAATTATGTGGACTGGCGAAAAAAATATTGAACTTGAATGTGACTTTGATGATGATATAATTGATGACCTAAAGAAAAGGGGACACCATGTAAAAATAACTAGCGATTTTAAAAGCATGGGTCGTGGACAAATTATTTTGAAGAAAGATGATGTATATATTGGCGGAACTGAAAAGAGGACAGACTCCAATATTTTTGCTTTTTAGAAGGTGATTAAGTGAAATTTAAAATTCATTCAGACTACAAGCCTACTGGCGATCAACCTCAGGCAATTGATAAATTAGCTGAAGGCATAAAAAAGGGCTTCAAGCACCAAAATCTTTTAGGGGTAACTGGCTCTGGCAAGACTTTTACTATGGCAAATGTAATAGAAAGAGTGCAAAAGCCAACTCTTGTAATTGCTCATAACAAGACTCTTGCCTATCAACTTTGTTCTGAGTTAAAGGAATTTTTCCCAGAAAATGCAGTAGAATTTTTTGTCTCCTATTACGATTATTATCAACCAGAGGCCTATGTGCCAGGAACTGATACTTTTATTGAGAAGGATTCATCTATAAATGATGAAATAGATAAACTGCGTCACTCTGCAACAATGTCCCTCTTTGAGAGAAAGGATGTAATAATTGTTGCATCAGTTTCCTGCATCTATGGCTTGGGAGACCCAATTGACTACGAAAAATTAGCTATTTCTCTTAGACCTGGTATGATTAAGGACAGAAATGATGTAATGAGTAAACTTGTGGACATACAATATGTTAGAAATGATTATGAATTTAAACGTGGAACCTTTAGAGTTCGTGGAGATATTTTGGAAATTTTCCCTGCATCTTCATCTGAAAATTCCATTCGCGTTGAATTTTTTGGCGACGAAATAGATAGAATTACTGAAGTAAATGCCTTAACTGGAGAGGTTTTGCATTACTTAAACCATGCCTACATCACGCCAGCTTCTCACTTTGCAACTTCTGAAGAAAAAGTTAAAAGGGCAATAGTGACAATAGAGGAAGAACTTGAAGAGAGATTAAAGGTATTAAAGGATCAAGAAAAACTTTTGGAAGCTCAAAGGCTGGAACAAAGGACGAGATATGATTTAGAAATGCTTTCTGAAATGGGATTTTGTTCTGGCATAGAAAATTATTCCAGACACTTGTCTGGAAGAGAGCCAGGTTCAAGACCCTATACTCTAATAGATTATTTTCCCAAGGATTTTCTCACTATAATAGATGAATCCCACCAAACAATTCCACAAATTAGGGGAATGTTTAATGGAGACAGGTCCCGTAAGGAAACCTTAGTGGAATATGGATTTAGACTTCCTTCTGCTCTTGACAATAGACCTCTTAGGTTTAATGAGTTTGAAGAAATGATGAACCAATGCGTCTATGTTTCTGCAACGCCAGGGCCCTATGAACTTGAACACACAGAGCAACAAGTTGAGCAAATTATTAGGCCTACGGGACTTCTGGACCCAATAATAGAAGTTAGACCAATAAAAAATCAAATTGACGACATAATAAATGAAATAAATGGAGCCATTGAAAGAGGGGAAAGAGTTTTAATTACAACTCTTACTAAGAGAATGTCTGAAGATTTATCAAGACATTTAAAAGAAATTGGGTATAAAGTAACTTACATGCATTCCGATGTGGATACTTTGGAGAGAATGAAAATTATAAGAGATTTGCGTCTTGGAGAGGTAGATGTCCTTGTTGGCATTAACCTTTTGAGAGAAGGACTTGACCTTCCAGAAGTTTCAAGAGTTTGCATACTAGATGCAGATAAGGAAGGCTTCCTTCGTTCTGTGACATCGCTTATCCAAACTGCAGGTCGTGCTGCGAGAAATGCTGATGGAAAAGTTATAATGTATGCCGATACTATAACTCCATCAATGCAAGTTACCCTTGATGAAACTTCTAGGAGAAGAAAGATTCAAGAAGCCTACAATAAAGAGCACGGCATAACTCCAAAGACAATTGTAAAGGGTGTGCGTGAAGTCATTAACACTGCCATTGCTGCAGAAGATGGCCTTGACTTTAAGGACATTGTAGATGAAGAAAATGAATTTACAAAAGATGAAATAAATGAAATGATTGATGCTCTAAAACCTGAAATGTATAGGGCAGCAGAGGAACTTGACTTTGAAAAAGCTGCTGAAATTAGAGATAAGATAAAAGATTTAAGAGAGAAGAAAAAAACTGCCCTTCTATAAAGAGGTGTTATATTGAAAGACGAAATAATAGTAAAGGGAGCTAGAGTCAACAATTTAAAAAATGTTGATTTAAAAATCCCAAGAAATAAATTTGTAGTTTTCACTGGACTTTCTGGTTCAGGAAAGTCATCTCTTGCCTTTGACACAATTTATGCCGAAGGCCAAAGGAGATATGTTGAGAGTTTGTCTTCCTATGCCAGACAGTTTTTAGGACAAATGGATAAACCAGAGGTGGACTATATTGAAGGAATGAGTCCCTCAATTTCCATTGACCAAAAAACTACATCAAAAAACCCAAGGTCAACTGTGGGAACAGTTACAGAAATTTATGACTACCTAAGACTTTTATATGCAAGAGTTGGTCATGCCTTTTGCCCAGAATGTGGCAAGGAAATTTCCTCCTATACAATTGACCAAATGGTTGATGAAGTTATGAAGTTAGAAGAAAGGACAAAGATTCAAATTCTTTCTCCTATTGTAAGGCATAGAAAGGGTCAACACAAAAAAGTTTTTGAAAAGATAAAAAAAGAAGGCTTTTTAAGAGTTTTTGTTGACGGAGAAATGCATGACATTTCAGAAGAAATAGAACTAGATAAAAACAAAAATCACGATATAGATATTGTAGTTGATAGAATTATTGTTAAGGAAAAAATTGAATCGAGACTTGCTGATTCTCTTGAAATTGCCACAAATTTAAGTGACGGAATTGCCAAGGTAAATGTAATCGATGGAGAAGATTTAATATTTTCAACAAAATTTGCCTGTCCTCACTGCAATATTATAATAGAAGAAGTTACGCCAAGGTCCTTTTCCTTTAATTCACCTCTTGGTGCTTGTGATGAGTGTAAGGGTCTTGGGTTTTCTAAGGAAGTTTCAAGGGATTTAGTAATTCCCAATAAGGAACTTTCCATAGACGAGGGAGCAATTGCCTGCTACTCAAATTCCAAGGGAACTTATTATTATGAAATAATTTCTGAAATTGCAAAGAAATTTAAATTTAGCACTAAAGAGCCTATAAAAAACGCCCCAGATGAATTTATTGAGGCAATATTTGAGGGCTACAAGGGAAAATTAAATTTCTCCTTTAATTCCTTTTTCTCAGGAGAGAAAAAATACTCTGGTGGTTTTGAAGGAATTTTAAAAAATTTAAAGAGAAGATATACTGAATCAAGCTCTGACAGAATGCTTGATAAAATTGACGAATTTATGGAAGAAGTTCCCTGTCCTAAATGCCACGGTTCAAGGCTTAAAGATTCATCTCTTGCCATAAAAGTTGGTGGACTAAATATTTTTGAATTAACAGAGCTTTCCATAGATAAGGCTTTAGATTTTTTCGAAAATTTAAAATTCACGAAAAATGAAATGATTATAGCCGAAGAACTTTTAAAGGAAATAAAATCACGTCTTGAATTTTTGGTAAATGTAGGACTAGAATATCTTTCTCTATCAAGAATGGCTGGAACACTTTCTGGTGGAGAAGCACAGAGAATTCGACTTGCAACACAAATTGGATCACAGCTTGTGGGAGTAATTTATGTCCTAGATGAGCCAAGCATTGGACTTCACCAAAGAGACAATGCAAAACTTTTGGAATCTCTTAGAAATTTAACTGACATAGGAAATACTTTAATTGTCGTAGAACATGATGAGGATACTATGTTTGCAGCTGATGAAATTGTAGATATTGGACCTCTTGCCGGTGTAAATGGCGGAAGAATTGTGGCACAAGGAACAGCTGAAGAGATTATGGAAGTTCAAGAATCAATTACTGGTGCCTATTTAAGTGGCAGAAAGAAAATTGAAGTGCCAAAGGAAAGAAGAAAGTCCAATGGAAAATCAATAAAGGTCCTTGGAGCCAGTGAAAATAATTTAAAAAATATTGATGTTGAATTTCCTCTAGGAGAATTTATCTGTGTAACTGGTGTTTCTGGTTCAGGTAAGTCTTCACTAATAAATGAAATTTTATATAAAAGTCTTGCACAAAAAATAAATAAGTCCAGAATAAAACCTGGCAAGCACAAAAGCGTGGAAGGATTAGAAAATATTGACAAAATAGTGGATATTGACCAATCGCCAATAGGTAGGACGCCAAGATCAAATCCTGCCACATACACAGGAGCTTTTGATATAATAAGAGATATCTTTGCCAGCACAAATGAAGCAAAAATGCGTGGCTACAAGAAGGGAAGATTTTCCTTTAATGTTAAGGGCGGAAGATGTGAAGCTTGCAAGGGTGATGGAATTTTAAAAGTTGAAATGCACTTTTTGTCTGATGTTTATGTTCCTTGCGAAGTTTGTCATGGCAAGAGATACAATCGTGAAACTCTTGAAGTCAAGTACAAGGGCAAAAATATTTACGATGTCCTAGACATGACTGTAGAAGAGGCAATTGAATTTTTCCAAAATCATGAGAGAGTTTTGAGAAAACTTGAAACTCTGAGAGATGTTGGCTTGTCCTACATCAAGCTTGGACAATCTTCTACCCTTTTATCAGGAGGAGAGGCACAGAGAATTAAACTTGCCACAGAACTTTCTAAAAGGGCAACGGGAAGAACTCTCTACATTTTAGATGAGCCTACAACGGGACTTCACTCTGAAGATGTAAATAAACTAATAAAAGTTTTGGAAGAACTTGTTGATAGAGGAAACACTGTCATAACAATTGAACACAATTTAGATGTCATAAAGTGTGCCGATTATATAATAGATCTTGGACCTGAAGGTGGAGATGGTGGAGGAGAAGTTCTCTTCACTGGCACGCCTGAAGAAATTGTTAAATGCAAAAATTCATACACTGGAGAATTTTTAAAGGATAAATTGGAGGACTAATTTGAAGAAAATTAAAAAAATTGGGATTTTTATTTTAGCTGCCAGTCTTTTGCCAAATTTTGTTTTTGCCAAGGGCTATGTCAGAGAAAATAACTTTTTAAATAAAAAGGGCGTGGAAAAAAGAGATGAGCTTAAAAGATGGCAAGCTCACATGAATTTACCAGTAACAGGTGCCTTAAATGACAAGACTAATAAGGCTTTATATACAGAAAACTATGAAGTTTATGATATGGTAACTAATCCGCCAACTAAGGGCAAGTGGATTGTTGTTAATAAATCAAGAAGAACTCTTACAATGTATAAGGGCGATCAGTCTATAGGAAAATACCCAGTTACTTTGGGAACAAATGCCACACCTACTCCATCAGCAAAGGGAAAAATTCAAAATATGCACAAAAATCCTGGATGGGGTGGAATGAATGGCAAGTATAAACCTGCTAAGCCTGATGATCCAAATAATCCTCTTGGAGAAAGATGGATGGGCCTAAGGCTACCTGGAGTAAGTGGTTATGGCATTCATGGAAATATTAAGCCACATCAAATTGGCGGTTATTATTCTAATGGCTGTATAAGAATGTTTAATTATGATGTGGAAAATTATGTATTTCCAAATATGTATGTGGGCGCGCCAGTTTGGATTGGTACAGATAATGAACTTGAAAGCTGGGGAGTTTACCAATACTCAAGAGTTAAAAAGGAAGAAACTAAAAAAGCTGTAGAAGAAAAACCTCCAGTAGAAGAAAAACAAGAAGAGACAAAAGTTCAAGAGACTATAGAAAATGTTCCAGCAGGAGATCTTTTAGAATTTTAATTAAATAAAGTGATGAAAATCGTTGAAATTCAATTAATTTTACGTTATAATGTTTTTTAAAATTAAAGAGGACTTTAGATTCATTTATCAATTAAATAGGGGGTTATTATGAAAAAGAAAATTTTTAATATTGCAATTGTAGCAATGGCAGCTTTATTCTTATTTGGCTGTGGGAAAAAAGAAGATGTAAAAGAAGAAGCAAAAGAAGCAGTTAAGTTTGAAATAAAAACTACTGGACCAACAATAGATGCTATAAAGCAAAAGGGCAAAATAGTTCTTGGAACTTCAGCGGACTTTCCGCCAATGGAATGGACATCTTTCCAAAATGGTAAGGAAGAATTTACAGGAATTGACCTTGCAATTGCAAAATCCATTGCCGATTCACTTGGAGTTGAACTTGAAGTTAAAAACATGGCTTTTGAAGGACTTCTTGCTTCTCTAAATGCAGGAGATGTTGATATAGTTCTTGCAGGCATGGGTGCTGACGATGAAAGAAAGAAACAAGTTGACTTCTCTGACGAATATTCAAAAGGGGCACAAGTTCTACTAGTAACTGAAGAAAATAAAGACAAATATAAAACTTTTGATGACCTAAAGGGAAAAGTTATTGGGACACAACTTGGTTCACTTCAACAAAAATTTGCAACAGAAAAATTTGGAGACAACTGCAAGGGATTTGATTTAAATAATGTAATTATTGAACAACTTAAAAACAAATCAATTGACGCAGCTTTCCTATCAGAACTTCCAGCAAAACAATTTGCATCAATAGCAGATGGACTTGTTATTATAGATAACTTAGGAATTCCAGACGAAAGTGGATTTGCAGTAGCAATTAAAAAGGGAAATGATGATTTAACAAAGGCAGTAAATGAAGTTGTTAAAGGATTAAAAGATTCAGGCCAAGTAGACAAATGGTTTGATGAGTATATTGAACTATCTAACAAAGAAGCTAGTAAATAGTAACTAAATATTCCCTACATTATGTGGGGAATTTTTATTTTATAAATTAGATAAATAAGAAAGGAATAATATGGAAATTATAGCGAAACAATTTGCCTTCGCAAGTAAATATCTTCCAACCTATTTAAATGGAGCCGTGACCACTGTTGAGCTTTCAATAATTGGGGTTTTGTTAGGTTTTACTATTGGACTTTTACTTGCCCTAATGAAGACATCAAAAATAAAATTACTAAATATACTTTCAAGTATTTACATCGAAGTTGTGAGAGGTACGCCAATGCTTGTGCAAATAATGATTGTGTATTTTGGACTAAAAAAAATAATACCAGAACAATTTACACTTTTGACTGCACCAATGTTTTTGTGTGCACTTTCAATAAGTCTTAACTCAGCAGCCTATGTTGCTGAAATTATAAGATCAGGTATTGCTTCAGTTGATCCTGGACAAATGGAAGCAGCAAGATCTCTTGGACTTAACAAGAAGCAAGCCATGGCTAAGGTAATAATGCCACAAGCGATAAAAAATATACTTCCTGCCCTTGTAAATGAATTTATTACACTTATAAAGGAATCTTCAATTACCTATACAGTTGGAGTTGGAGAACTTATGTATGCTGGAAAAACTATTTCTTCAGGTACTTATCAATTAGTAAAACCTTTCATATTTGTAGCTGTAATTTATTTTATTATGACCACTAGTCTTTCAAAGGCTTTGGGACTTTTAGAAAGGAGACTTGCAAATGATTAAGGTAGAAAATTTGACTAAAGCCTTTGGAGAACTTGAAGTCCTAAAGGGAATAAATCAAGAAATAAAAGATGGCGAAGTAGTAGTTGTAATTGGACCATCAGGTTCAGGTAAATCAACTTTTTTAAGATGCTTAAATCTTTTAGAAGAGCCAACAAGTGGCAAAATTTTTGTAGACGATGAAGAAATTACTTCAAAGGACATTGACATAAATAAAGTTCGTGAAGAAATGGGTATGGTTTTTCAATCCTTTAATCTCTTTAACAACTTAAACATCATAGATAACATTACTCTTGCTCCAACTCTTGTTAAGAAAATGGAAAAAGAAGAGGCAGAAAAAAATGCGATGGAACTTTTGAAAAGAGTTGGTCTTCCAGACAAGAGAGATTCTTATCCAAAGTCCCTATCAGGCGGACAAAAACAAAGAATTGCCATAGCTAGAGCCCTTGCCATGAATCCAAAGGTAATGCTCTTTGACGAACCAACATCTGCCCTTGACCCAGAAATGGTAGGAGAAGTTTTAGATATTATGAAGGACCTTGCCAAGGAAGGCATGACTATGGTTGTTGTAACTCACGAAATGGGTTTTGCAAGAGAAGTTGGCGACAGAATTTTATTTATGGACGGCGGCTACATTGTAGAAGAAGGAAGTCCAGAAGAAGTTTTTGGAAATCCTCAAAATGAAAGAACACAAAACTTTTTAGCAAAGGTGCTTTAAATAATTTTTGTAAATATTATATTAAGATGACTTAGGCGACTAAGTCATTTTTTATTGGATCTTTTTATCTTTGATCCAATAAAAAATTTTTAAGTTGTAGAAAAAATTTTAATTTTAAATTATTTTCTAATGGTATAATCCTTTTAAGGAGGTACTATAATGAAGTGCTTAATGAAAAACTTAATTATTCTTTTTGCTCTTATATTTTTAGCCCTAGTCATCCTTGGAAGGACTGCCTACAAGTCCTATAGTGAAGGCTCGAAAGTTCATAAGCAAGAAGAAGTAAACTTAAATCAAGACAAGTCCAATAAAAATTTTGAAATTTTAGAAGTTTCTAGTGACAAGAAGAAACAAATGGAAGAAAGTCTTGGCTATGAAATTTCAGAAATGAAACACATTAGACTACTTGATAAGAATGACTTTACTAAAGAAGAAGTGAAGAATAAAGAAGGTTACACAATTGAAAATATTTCAGAAGTTAAAGGTGCAATAGAATTTAGTGGACCTGATGTTTATGAATCAATTTGTGACAATAAAAAGGATGAAGAAACTGAAATTAAAATTGGAGAAAGAATTTTAAGAAATGATTACATGGCAGACCTTCCACTTAATTCAAAAATAATTTCCAATGACCTGGACTTTGATGTGGAGAAGAAGAATAAAATTGACTTGGATCTTGAGATAAAAGTTGAAGGAAAAACTTTTGCAAGTGTGAGTCTTTTCCCAGAGATAATTCATTATGACTTCGAAATATATAAAAATGGAAGAGAAGTTTCAGAAGGGACTGCAAAGAAAGTTGTGGGAGGATATTTAATAGTAAGAAAGGAAAAAAGAAATGAAAGCTAGGGACAAATACATAATTACAGGTGTAGTATTGACTGTTTTATTAATAATATTTTTACACTTCATGCCACTTTTGGATTTAAAAGTTACCTCATCTTTTAAAAATCATTTAATTGATTATTTAAAGGATGACATTACACTAATAATTGCCTTTATGCTTTCTATTGTACTCATTGTAATTGGACTAATGAAAAAAGATTAAGATGAATTTTATGACTTAGGAGACTAAGTCATTTTTTATTTTTGCAATTATTTTTCCTGTAAAAATTAGCCTATAAATATATATAGAAAAAAATAAATGCTTATAAATAGTTTAAAGTTTTTGTAAATTATTTCTCAAAATATAAATATTTCATATAGACTTAGAGTAAGTTTTGTTTATAACTAGAAATCGGGGGAACAAATTACTTAAAAAAAGAGATAAAATATTGTATTTTTTTCAATAAAAGAGTTCTATTTCTATGAAAATTATTGACAATAGTTTATATTTAGAATAAAATCATCATAGAAAACATTTGCAAAGAAAAAATTTGCATATGCGAGAAATTTTTATTGGAACTACTTTTCAAAAGATGACATAATTTTTCATCTTTATATTTTCTTTTGAATTAGTAAGTAAAATGTAATCAATTAAAAGAGAGGAAGTACAATTATGAACAAAGTAGTATTAACAGGTAATGACTTAACTTTAGAAGAGTTAGTAGAAGTTACAAGAAATCATGTAAAAGCAGAAATCGACCAAAAGGCAATTGCTGATGTAGAAAAATCTAGACAATATGTTGAAGAAATTGTTGAAGAAGAAAGAGTAGTTTACGGAATTAACACAGGATTTGGTTCTCTATCAAGAGTTTCAATTTCTAAAGAAGATTCAGCTCAACTTCAAGAAAACATTATTAGAACTCACGCTTCTGGTTTTGGCAATCCACTACCTGAAGATGAAACAAGAGCAGTTATGCTTATTAGAATTAACTCATTATTAAAGGGAGTTTCTGGTATCAGACTTTCTACTATTGAATTACTTCTTGAAATGTTAAATAGAAATGTTGTTCCATTTATTCCAGAAAAAGGATCTCTTGGAGCATCTGGAGACTTAGCACCACTTGCACATATGGTTCTTCCAATGCTTGGTCTTGGAAAAGCTTATTATGAAGGTGAACTTCTTCCAGGAAAAGATGCTATGGAAAAAGCTGGTTTAAAACCAATTGCACTTGCTGCAAAAGAAGGTCTTGCACTAATTAACGGTACTACAGTTCTTACTGCAACTGGAGCACTTGCACTTTACGATGCACTACAACTTTCTAAGATTGCTGATATCGCAGGAGCAATGGCTTGTGAATCTTCAAGAGGAATCATTGACGCATTCTGGGAAGAACTTCACACAATTAGACCACACGCGGGATCACTTAAGACTGCTGAAAACTTAAGAAATATTCTTGAAGGTTCAACTTATGTAACTCACACTGCTGAACTTAGAGTACAAGATGCTTATACATTTAGATGTATGCCACAAATTCACGGAGCTTCTAAGGACACTCTTGAATATGTTAAAGAAAAAGTTGAAATCGAACTTAACTCAGCAACTGATAACCCAATCATCACTCATGATGGTAAGGTAATTTCTGGTGGTAACTTCCACGGAGAATTAATGGCACAACCATTTGACTTCCTAGCAATTGCAGTTTCTGAACTAGGTAATGTTTCTGAAAGAAGAATTGAAAGAATGGTTAACACTACACTTTCTGGAATGCCTTCTTTCCTAGTTAAACACCCAGGACTTAACTCTGGATTTATGATCACTCAATATGCAGCAGCAGCTTTAGCATCTGAAAATAAAACACTATCTCACCCAGCAAGTGTTGACTCAATAACATCTTGTGAAAACCAAGAAGACTTCGTATCAATGGGTAACTGGGCTTCAAGAAAAGTTAGAGAAGTTGTTAAAAACACTGCAAGAATTTTAACTACTGAACTTATGATAGCTGCCCAAGCTCTTGATTTCAGAATGGAAATGGAAGATAACAAATTTGAACTTGGTAAAGGTACAAAAGTTGCTCACGATGTAATTAGAAATCAAGTAGACTTTATTGAAGAAGATAAGAAGATTGAAATTTATGTTGAACTTGAAAAAGCTCAAGAATTAATCACATCTGGAAAACTTCTTGAAGAAGTAGAAAAAGTTGTAAGTCTTTGATTATTTTAGAATATTATATATAATATAAAGGTAAGAAAAAAGTATTAGATACTATAGGAGGAAAAAATTGAAAAGAGTAATGTGTATTCCAAACTATTCTGAAGGTAGAGACCTTAAGAAAGTTGAACAAATCACTGAATGCTTTAGAGCAAAAGAAAATATTAAATTAATCGATTATCAACCAGATGCTGACCACAACAGACTTGTTGTTGAAGTAATTGGTGAACCAGAAGCTGTAATTGATGCAGTTATTGAATCTGTAAAAGTTGCAACTGAAATTATTGATATGTCAAAACACAAGGGAGCTCACCCAAGAATGGGAGCTGTTGACGTTGTACCATTTGTTCCTGTAACTGAATGTACTACTGAAGAATGTGTTGAATATGCTAAAAAAGTTGGTAAAGCAATTGGCGATATGGGAATTCCTGTTTATCTATATGAAGATGCAGCTTCCACTCCAGCTAGAAAGAACCTAGCAAAAGTAAGAAAAGGACAATACGAAGGATTCTTCGACAAAATTAAAGAAGAAGAATGGAAACCAGACTTTGGTCCTCAAGAAATGAATGTTAAATCAGGAGCTACTGCTGTTGCAGCAAGATTCCACCTAGTTGCATTTAACGTAAACCTAAATACTAGCGATTTAACTATTGCTGATACAATTGCAAAGAAAGTTCGTCACATTGGTGGAGGACTAAGATTTGTTAAGGCTATTGGTCTTGAACTTGAAGAAAAAGGTCAAACTCAAGTATCAATGAACCTTGTAAACTTTGAAAAAACTGCAATTTACCAAGCTCTTGAAATGATTAAATCAGAAGCTAAGAGATACGGCGTAACTGTTGTTAATACTGAACTTATTGGACTTCTTCCACTACAAGCTCTAGTTGATTCAGCAGCTTACTATATGCAAATTGAAGGTTTAAAATCAGAACAAGTTCTTGAAACACTATTAATTGAGGAGTAATTAAATATATGGCATTTAAAACAGATATACAAATAGCTGACGAAGCTACAATGCTTCCTATTGAAGAAGTTGCTGCTAAGATTGGTCTTGAAAAAGATGATCTTGAAAACTACGGAAAATATAAAGCAAAAATTTCTTGGGACGCAATCAAAAAAATTGATGAAAAAAATGAATATGGAAAACTAATTTTAGTTTCTGCAATTTCACCTACACCAGCTGGTGAAGGTAAATCTACAGTTTCTATTGGACTTACTCAAGGTCTTAATAGAATTGGTAAAAAATCTGCAGTAGCACTTCGTGAACCATCTCTTGGACCAGTTTTTGGTGTTAAGGGTGGAGCTGCAGGTGGCGGATACTCACAAGTAGTTCCAATGGAAGATATCAATCTTCACTTCACTGGAGATCTTCACGCAATGACAGCTGCAAATAACCTTATTTCAGCTTGTATAGATAACCACATTCACCAAGGAAATGCTCTAAGAATTGACTGCAGACAAATTACTTGGAAGAGAGTTATCGATATGAATGACAGATCTTTAAGAAATGTTGTTATCTCTCTTGGTAAAAAAGCTGATGGGTTCCCTAGAGAAGACCACTTCATGATTACTGTTGCATCTGAAATCATGGCAGTTCTATGTCTTTCAGAAAACATTGAAGATTTAAAGAATAGACTTGCTAGAATGATTATTGGATATAATCTTGATGGAGAACCTGTTACAGTTGCCGATCTTGAAATCCAAGGTGCAGTTGCTATGCTTCTTAAAGATGCACTTAAACCAAATATGGTACAAACACTTGAAAATACACCAGCATTTATTCACGGTGGACCTTTCGCAAACATTGCTCATGGATGTAACTCAATTTTAGCTACAAAACTTGCTCTAAACACTAGCGATTACGCTGTTACAGAAGCAGGTTTCGGTGCTGACCTTGGTGCAGAAAAATTCATGGACATTAAATGTAGAATGGCTGGTCTATCTCCAGATGCAGTAGTAATTGTTGCTACAATTAAAGCTCTTAAAATGCACGGTGGAGTAGATAAAAAAGAATTAAAGACTGAAAATGTTGAAGCTCTTGAAAAGGGATTTGCTAACTTAAGACGTCACGTAGAAAACATCAAAAAATTCGGCGTTCCAGCTATTATTGCTATCAACAGATTTGCTGATGATACTGAAGCTGAAATTGCTAAATTAGAAGAACTTTGCAAAGAACTTGGAGTAAGAATTTCTCTTTGTGAATGTTTCGCAAAGGGTGGCGAAGGTGCTGAAGATTTAGCTAAACAAGTTGTTGAATTAATTGATGAAGATTCAGCTAACTTCAAACCTCTATACGATGAAAATGACAGCATAGAAAATAAAGTAAACACTATTGTTACTGAAATTTACAGAGGTAGACAAGCTAAATTTACTACAGCTGCTAAAAAACAAGTTAAAAAACTTGAAGAACTTGGACTTGACAAACTTCCTATCTGTGTTGCAAAAACACAATTCTCATTTACTGACGATCAAAAGATAATGGGAGCACCTACTGACTTTGACATTGAAATTCAAGATGTAAGAGTTTCAGCAGGAGCAGGATTTATTGTTGTTCAAACTTCTAACATCATGGTTATGCCAGGACTTCCAAAAGTACCAGCTGCTAACAAGATGGACATTGATAATAACGGAGTTATTACTGGATTATTCTAGGAGGAAAAATGCTTAAAGATTTAACTATAGTAGAATTCGCTGACGAAACTGCTTCAAATTCACCAGCACCAGGAGGTGGATCCATTGCTGCACTTAATGCATCAATGGCAGCTTCACTTCTTGCAATGGTTGCAGGTTTAACTATTGGAAAGAAAAAATATATGGACGTTTCTGATAGAATGGAAGAAATTCAAGCTGAACTTTTAAAATACAAAGACGAATTTGTTAATGGAATTGACAAAGATGCAAACTCTTTTAATGGAGTTATGGACGCTATGAAACTTCCAAAGGAAACTGAAGAAGAAAAAGCTAAAAGATCTGAAAAGATTCAAGAAGGATATAGAAATGCAATTGAAGTACCTCTTGGACTTGGAATTAAAGTTACAGAACTTTATGACTTTGCAAGAGAACTTGCTGAAAAAGGAAATTCAAATGCCATCACTGATGTTGCAGTAGCTCTATTAAATATTGAAGCTGCAGTTCACGGTGCCTTCTTAAATGTAATCATTAACTTAAACTCACTTAAAGATCAAGATTACAGACACGAACTTGAAGATAAAATGGCTGCTACAAGAAAAATTGTAGAAAAAAATCACGCTGAAATCATGAAAGTTGTAGATGAAAAATTAGCATGATTTATCTTTTAGTCGATGTTGGATCAACTTATACTAAACTTAATTTAGTGGATACTGACAAAAATGAAATTCTTGGCAGTGCATCAAGCTATACTACCGTAGAAACTGATGTTAGAGAAGGCTTTAACAATGCCTATAAAAAATTAAGGGAAGTTACTGATGTCAAATATGATAAAGTTTTAGGTTGTTCTTCAGCATCAGGAGGACTAAAAGTTGTAGCAATAGGTTTTTCAAAAAATCTTACAACAGATGCGGCAAGGCTTGCATCACTATCATCTGGGGCCAGAATTTTAAAAGTATATTCTTATGAACTTACTGATGAGAATGTAGAAGAAATTAAAAATTCTGGTGCCGATATTATAGTTTTATGTGGTGGGACTGATTACGGCAACAGAGATAATATTATCTTTAATGCAAAAAAACTTGCAAAGGGTCAGCTTAGAACTCCCGTTGTTGTGGCAGGAAATATTGACACTCATGAAGAAATAAGGGAAATTTTTGAAAAAAATAATGTTTCCTGTGACTTCACAGAAAATGTCATGCCAACTACTAACACTATAAATTACAAACCACTTAGAAAGACAATTGGCGACCTTTTTATAAGGACAATTGCTCACGCTAAGGGAATTGATTTATTAAGTAAGGATTTTGAAATTCTTTTGCCAACACCAGTTGCAGTTCAAAAGGCAATGTCAGTTTACGCAAAACATCTTGGTAAAGTTATTTTATCTGTGGATATTGGTGGAGCGACTACAGACATTCACTCAATTGGCAAAACTTATTATGGAGAAGAAAATATAATTTCACCTCCAATTGATGAGCCCTTTGAAAAAAGAACTGTGGAAGGTGACATGGGTATGAGGTATTCAGCCACTGCTCTTTACGAGTCAGTAGGTGAAGAGCCTTTCCAAAAATTTGGCATAAAAGATGCAAAAGAAAAGACGGAATATCGTTTTAATCACACAAACTATATTCCAGACAATGACGAAGATTTATTCTTTGACAATGTCCTTTGTTATATTGCTACTCACACTTCACTTATGAGACATATTGGTCACATAAAAAAAATTAAAACTCCTACTAGGACGATTTACGAACAATACGGAAAAGATTTGAGACCGGCTGAAATGTTTATCGGAACTGGTGGATCGCTTATTAATTCTAATGAGCCGAAAAAAATTCTCTCAGCAATAGAGGATTTAGACGATAAATATTTAATCAATAGGAAGATAAAATATTATTTAGATAAAAATTATATTTTATCATCAGCAGGACTAATTTCTACCGTAGATGAAGAAGCTTCCTACAAATTATTAAATAAATATTTAAAAGAAATATAAATTTTTTAAGAAGTTGTCATTATGGCAGCTTCTTTTTTTTAATTTTAAATTATAAGATCTTACTTAAAATTTATTTTTTTGGAATAATTATTTTGGGTATAAAAAAACCATAAAGGAGGAAATCATGAAAATTAGAAAAATTTTTACTTTGACCCTTTTACTTTTCTTGATGCCAGCTTTTGTATTTGCAGAAGATTTTAAAGAAATTAACATCAATGTAGATATTGATAAAAATGGCATTGGAGAGGTTAAGGAAGTTTGGCAAATTAATGAAGATAATAGAGATTACACTGAGAGATATAAAGCCATAAATAATTTACAGGGAATTAAAATTGAAGATTTTTCTGTTAATGCTCTTGGAAGAGATTTTACAGAATTAAGTCCCTGGAACATTGATGCAAGTATTGAAGACAAGGCCTATCACTATGGAAGAATTGATAGAGAAGATGAAGTTGAACTTACTTGGGGAATTAGTGAATTTAGTGACAATACATACAATTTAAATTATAAGATTAATCCTATAATTGTCGGACTTAATGACAGCGATATGTTGTTTTTTAAATTCGTGGGTGAAAATTTTGATCCAAAGCCTAAAAAAGTAGAGATAAAAATAAAAGGATACGAACCCTTTAAAGATATAAAAATGTGGGGCTTTGGCATGGAAGGTGAAATCCACAACGTAAATGGAGAAATCCAAATGTCTTCATCAGGCTATGTTGATTATGCTACTGTAATGCTAAAATTCCCAAAGGGATACTTTAACACAGCTTATAAAATTGATAAGGACTTTAATGATTATGCTACACTTGCGGCAGAAGGTTCTCATTGGGAAAATAGAGAAGGCGAAACTTATCAAAAACCAATGTCAACAGGAGAAAAGACTGCTCTTGGCGGAGTGGGCTTAGCAGTTCTAGGCGTAATTTATTTTGTAGGACGTTTAATTGCCCTTGGCTTTAGCAAAAAGAGAATTGAAAATAAAAAGGAACTTGCCACTATAAAAGATTTAAAGGGAGAATATTTTAAGGATTTACCTTACCAGGGACCTCTTGAAGATTTGGCATTTTTCATCAGTCAATCTTCTTTGGTAATAAGTGACTTAGCGGGAAATTATATCAATGCCTTTATATTAAAATGGAGCCTTGATGGCGATATTGAATTTATTGAAGATGATGAAATTTTTTCTAAAAATAAAATAAAAATTATTTCAAGACCAAAGGACATGGGTCCCCTTGAAGAAGAACTTTTTGATATGATTGCTGGAGCCAGTGAAGAAAATGGTAAGGACTATATGACAGCCAAGGACTTTAAAAAATATGTAAAGGCAAATAAGGAAGACATGGAAAATTATTACGATGAATTTGAAGACAAGTCCATTGAAGCCCTAAAGGCTGGAGGTTATTTAGAAAATTACAACTATGAAAAGAAGTTTTTATTCTCTAAAAAAAGAGGAACTGAGCTCAGGGTCACTGAAAAGGGAAAAGAACTTTGGGAAAATCTCATAAAATTCAAAAATTATTTGAAAGATTATGGAGACCAATTTACAGATGAAGTAGAATTTGAAAAGTGGCAGGACTTTTTAATTTACTCATCAATATTTTTCCTAGATGAAGAATTTGTAAGGGGAGCATCAGCCTACCCGGCATATATTAATAATTATGCCCTCTACAACACGCACATAATAACTTCAAGAAAGTTTTCAAAGGACATCAATAGCTCTTACCAAGCTGCAACGGGATTTAATAGTGCAGGTTTTGGTGGCACAACTTCTGTTGGCGGAGGCGGCGGATCCTTCGGTGGAGGCGGCGGAGGTGGTCGCTAAAAGAAAATCAAACTCTTTACTGTAAAAAATTTTTCAGTGAAGAGTTTTTTCTTGTTTTAAAAATTTTTTTGGAAAAAAATTTTTTAACTGATAAAAATTATGAGGCTTAAATTTTTCTTAGCATTTTATTTTTATATATAAGATTTTACTTAAATAAAGTTCTCTTAATCTTTTAAAAACTTGATTAATGGTGTAAAATAACTATAAGGAGTTTTGTCGTGGAATATTGGGATGTTTATGATAAAAAAGGAAAATGGAAAAGACGCGTCATTAAAAAGGGCGAGCGTCTAAAAAATGATGAATACCATATTATTGTTGAAGGATGGATTTTGCGAGACGATGGAAATTTTATAATCCAAAGAAGAGCTCTAGATAAAAAATCTTTTTCTGGAATGTGGTATTGCTCTGCTGGTGGTTCTGTTATTTCTAGAGAAACGCCAAAGGAAGGCATGGTTCGTGAGTTCAAGGAAGAACTTGGAATTGACATTAGTGAAGATGAGCTTAGTTTAAAGAGAATCATAACAGAAAAAAATACAATTTTTTATATTTATTTAGTCCGTAAAAATATTTCTCTTGATGAGATAACTTTGCAAGAGGAAGAAGTTATGGATGTTGATCTTGCAGACCCAAGTAAGATAAAAAAAATGGTTGAAGACAAAACTTTTATAGGACTTGATTACTACGAAAAATTTTTCAAAGGTATATAATCGTCTCACAAGAGGCGTTTTTTTATAGGAGGATTTATGAAATTATACAATACTCTAAGTAGAACAAAGGAAGATTTTGTACCAATTAAAGAGGGAGAAGTTGGAATTTATAATTGTGGACCAACTGTATATAACTTTATCCATGTTGGTAATGCTAGGCCCCTTGTTGTATTTGACACTCTTAGAAGATATTTTGAATACAAGGGAATGAAGGTAAAGTTTGTTGTAAACTTCACTGACATTGATGACAAGATGATAAATAAGGCAAATGAGGAAGGCGTAAAGGTTTCTGATATTGCTGATAGGTATATTAAAGAATTTAAAAAAGATGCAAATGGTCTTCATCTTTACGATTATGAAACTTTAAACCCTAGAGCAACGGAGCATATTAATGAAATTATTTCCTTTGTTAAGACTTTAATAGATAAGGGCGCTGCCTATGTATCTAATGGAGATGTTTATTTTGATATAAGTCATGCCAAGGACTATGGAAAACTTTCAAAGAAAAACATTGAAGATTTAATTTCTGGTCACAGAGTTGACATCAATGACAACAAAAAGAATCCAAGTGACTTTGCCCTTTGGAAAAATAAAAAAGAAGGGGAACCCTTCTGGAAAGCTCCTTGGGGAGAAGGAAGACCTGGTTGGCACATTGAATGTTCAGTTATGGCAAAGACCTTAATTGGTGATAATATTGACATTCACACTGGTGGAGAAGATTTACAATTTCCTCATCACGAAAATGAAATTGCCCAATCAGAAACTTGCAACGGAGTTCCCTTTGCAAATTATTGGCTACACAACGGCATGATTACAGTTGATAATGAGAAAATGTCAAAATCTAAGGGCAACTTCTTTACAGTAAGAGAAATTTCAGAGGAATTTGACCTTGAAGTTTTGAGATTTTTCCTTTTGACAACTCAATACCGTTCACCAATTAATTTCTCAAGAGAAGTAATGGAACAAACTAAAAACTCTAGCAAGAGACTTTATAATGCAAAATATAAGCTTGAAGATGCAATAGAAAAATCAACTCTTGAAAAAATTACTGATGAAGAAGAAAAACTATTTAAATCCTTTGACAAACACATTGAAAAATTTGAAAGTGCCATGGATGATGATTTAAATACAGCTGATGCAATTACTGCAATTTTTGATTTAGTAAAGGACATAAACTTAAATCTTGATGAAAATAATTCTAAGGAAATGTTAGAAAAGACTTTAGAACTTTTAAAGAAACTAACGAGAGTTCTTGGCATCATGGAAGGCGAAAGAGAAGAAATTTCTGAAGACATAGAAGGTCTTATTAAAGAGAGAAATGATGCTAGAAAGAATAAGGACTTTGCCAAGGCTGATGAAATCAGAGACAAGCTAAAGGAAATGGGCATTGAAATAGAAGATACTAGAAGTGGGACAACTTGGAAGAGAATTTAAATTTTTTAGAAGTTAAAAATTATAGCGAAGCAGAAGTTAGAGAATTTAGTCCTCTAGCCCTTGCTTATATTGGCGATGCTTGTTTTGAAATTTTAGTTAGAAGCGAAATTTTAGATGTGAGAAAAAATCCAAACAAGCTTCACAGAGAAAGCATAAGATTTGTCCGTGCAAAATCACAGAGAGAACTTTTTGAAAAAATAGAAGAAAATTTAACAGATGAAGAAATCAAAATTTTTAAAAGAGGAAGAAATGCCAAATCACATACAGTACCTAAAAATGCTGATCCCATTGATTATAGAATTGCAACAGGACTGGAGGCACTTTTCGGCTATCTTTATCTTTTGAAAAGGTATAATAGAATTAGAGAAATATTTAAGGAGATGATAGGATGAAGGTAAAAATTATTTCACACACAATGGATCCAGATAAAACCATTGCTGCAGCAGCAAAACTTTGCTATTCAAGAGTTGGTGTTGAAGAAATTACAGAGAATTTGACTGAAGAATCTATAGAAAAATTTTTAAATAGACTTATGTCATTTTCCCACCTTTCACCACTTGAACATGTAAGTTTTACCTTTGCAATTGAAGGTGTTTCTAGGACACTTACTCATCAACTTGTAAGACACAGAATTGCATCTTATTCCCAACAATCACAAAGATATGTAAAGCTTGATAGCTTTGAATATATTATTCCACCTCAAATTGAAAAAAATGAGGAAGCTAAGAAAATTTTCCTTGAAGCAATGAAAAGAGATCAAGAAGATTATGACAAATTAGTAGAAATTCTTGTAAAGGAAAATGCAAGACCCTTAATTGAAAAGGGAATGGATGAAGAAAAGGCAAGAAAGTCTGTGGAAAAAATGTCTATAGAAGATGCAAGATATATCTTTCCCAATGCCTGCGAGACAAAAATTGTTGTCACAATGAATGTTAGAACTCTTAGACACTTCTTCACAGTGAGATGCTGTGAAAGAGCTCAATGGGAAATAAGAGAACTTGCAACTGAAATGTTAAGAGAAGTAAAAGAAGTTGCTCCACTTTTATTTAAAGACCAAGGACCAGCATGCGTGACGGGACCTTGTCCAGAAGGAAAAATGACTTGTGGCAAGGCAGCAGAAATTAGAGAGAAGTTTAAGAATTTAAAATGAAATATATTTACGGAAGAGGCCCAGTTATTGAGGCCCTAAAAAATGAAGAAGTAGAAAAAATTTATGTGGGGAAAAATGCCACTGGTTCCATAAAAAAGATCCTTGGCATGGCAAGAGATTTAAAAGTTCAAACTGTAACTAGCGACAATGAAAAATTGGAAGAACTTGCTGGCACAAAAAATCACCAAGCTGTTGTGGCTCTTGTAAGTGATTTTCAGTATATTGAGCTAGATGATCTTATCAATAAATTAAGAGACAAAGAAAATGCGAAAATTTTTATCTTAGATAAAATTGAAGATCCCCACAATTTTGGTGCTATAGCAAGAAGTTCAAATTTTTTTGGCGTTGATGGGATTATTTTTCCTAATAGAAGGGCATCAACAGTTAATGACACAGTGGTAAAATCTTCTGCTGGTGCAATTTATGATATTGATGTTTCAAAGGTTACAAATATTTCTCAAGCAATGGAAAAATTAAAGGAAGCAGGATTTTGGATTTATGCAACAGACCTTGAAGGTGAAGACATAAGAAAATGTGATTTTTCTGGCAAAGTTGCCATAGTTATTGGCAATGAAGGCAAGGGAGTTTCCAAAAATGTTTTGAAAAATTCTGATAAAATCATCACTATTCCAAATTTTTCTGATTTTGACTCTTTAAATGCATCAGTTGCAGCTGCAATTGTTATGTATGAAATTTTTAGATAGAATAAAATGAGAAGAAGCTTTAGCAGATACAAAAGAGATGTGTCTTATCTCTTTGTAGATGGATACAATATTATAAATTCTTGGCAAAATTTAATAGATTTAAAAAATATTTCCCTTGAAGAAGCTAGAAATGAATTAATAGATGAAATGATTGAATTTTCTCACAGCACAAAGGAGCATATAATACTTGTCTTTGATGCCTACTTAGTGAAAAAATCTGGTGGTAAGAATTATAAGAGAGATGGAATAGATATAATTTTCACCAAAGAGTTTGAGACAGCAGATCACTACATAGAAAGGCAGCTTGATGAAATAGGTAAGCTAACCAATGTTCGAGTGGCTACAAGTGACAATGTTGAGCAGCAAATTATTTTATCGCGTGGTGGCACGAGAATTTCTGCAAGAGAACTTGAGGCTGAAGTTTTAAATTCAAAAAATAAAGTTTTTCATGTTGCAAAAAAGCTAAAAGAAGAGAAAGTTACAGCCCTTGATGAAGAAATTATTCATAAATTAAGAAAGCTTAAAGTAGATATTTCAAGAAAAAATAAAAATAAAAAATAGTTAGGAGGCTTAAAAATGAAATGTAAAAATTGCGGGAAAGAAAATGCCGATAATGCAGTATTTTGCATGGAATGTGGGCATGATATGAGAGAAGATATGGATTTTTCTAAAACTCAAAAAATAGATAGAAATATTTATTATGAAGATGAGAAAGAATCCAGAAAGAATAGCTATTACGATGACCAAGATGAAGAAACAATAGTAAAAAATAATTCCTTTAAAGATGATTCTATGGGAACTAAACAAAAGGGCCTTATATTTGGAGTAGTAGTAATTGGATTAATTGTTTTCTCTCTTTTATTTAATTTTGGATTTGGAAAATATAAAATGACAAAATTAGAAAATTCTGCAAAGGCAAATTTAGAAGCCAAAAACTATAAAGAGGCTAGGGAAAAATACAGTGAGCTTTACGAAAAAAGTGATGATAAAAAATACTTAGAAGCAATTAATAAGATAGACAAGAATATTGAAGCTAAGGAAACTTTAAATAAGGCAAATCAAAAATTTGAAGGAAGAGATTATGAATCTTCACTTGCTTTTTTGAAAGATATGGAAAGTGATGATGAGGAATTAAAGGACAAAAAAGATGCCCTCTTAGAAAAAAATTATTCTGCAATTAAGGCTGAAATTACACAGTTAATTGGAAGCAATAATTTTGTTGGTGCTATTAATAGGCTAAATTCTTATATAAGTGTAGATCCTGAAAATAATGACTTTAAAAAATTGTTAGAAGATGTAAATGCTCAAAAAACATCCTTTGAAAAAAAGGCACAAGAAGAAAGTGAAGCGTCAAAGGAAAAAGCAAGAGCAGATGAATTGGAAGCACAAATTGCAAAATTAAAAAATGCAGAAGCATCAAATTTAATTGGTACTTATCAATTTGTAACTTCAAGTAGAGCAAATGTAAGAAGTGGACCAGGATTTTCTTATGGAGTTGAGTTTAGTCTTTATAAGGGCGATCCAGTTTATGTATATGACACTAGAAGAGCTGATGGAAGAACTTGGTGTAATATAGGAAATGGTTGGATTAGTTATAGAACACTTAATGGTGAAAGTAAATAAATATTTTAAGACAGCTTTTAGGCTGTCTTTTTTTGTTTAGAACTTATTATATTTAAAATTACTTTAACGAAATAAAAATTTTCTAAAAATCGAAGAGTTAAAAATATTATATCTATGAAAAAATTTCATAATTTTTTTAATAAAATTAATTTAAAAATATTATCAGATTTATTTTATTTTTCAATTAGCTGTGTTATAATTGTTTAAGAAATTGATAATCAAATTCAAATATAAAAAAAATTATTTCTTATTAAATAAGTAGGTGTAAAGATGCTTAGTTTGATAATGGCGCCATTAAATATAAATTTTAAAATTTTAAAAGTTAAAAGTTTAAAAAATAGTAGCGTCACTGAATCTCACCTTGCAAATCTTGGATTTGTTAAGGGTGCGATTATAAAAGTTGTAAACGAGAACGATGGTAATTTAATTGTTTCTATTAAAGATGCAAGAGTTGCTATAGGCAAAGACATTGCAAAGAAGATTTTAGTTGAGGAGATGTAAATTTGCAAACATTAAGAGATGCAATTGTTGGTAGATATTATATTGTTAAAAAAATTAATGGTTCAGGTCCTTTAAAGAGAAGAATAATGGACATGGGAATCACAAAAAATGCTGAGATATACATAAGAAAGGTGGCACCTCTAGGGGACCCCGTACAAATTAACATTAGAAATTATGAGCTTAGCATAAGAAAAGCTGATGCTGAGCTCATTTCCATTGAAGAGATAGAAAAGAAGGAGGACTAAGATGGCTATTACTATTGCACTTGCCGGAAATCCCAATAGTGGTAAGTCCACTCTTTTCAACAATTTAACAGGCTCAAACCAATATGTTGGTAACTGGCCTGGTGTAACTGTTGAAAAAAAGACTGGCAAGTATAAAAAGGATAAAGATGTTCACTTCACAGATTTGCCTGGCATTTATTCTCTTTCCCCTTACACTTTGGAAGAAGTTGTTTCAAGAGATTATTTGGTAAATGAGAGACCTGATGCAATTATTGATGTTGTGGACGCTACTAATATTGAGAGAAATTTATTTTTGGCGACTCAGCTTGTGGAACTTGGCATTCCTGTTGTCATTGCTCTTAATATGATGGATGTTGTAAGAAAAAATAATGACTTCATAGATATTAAGATGCTAGAGGAAAAGCTTGGCTGCAAGGTTGTTGAGATTTCTGCTTTAAAAAATGAAAACATTGATAAGTTAATTAATGTGGCAAAGGAAGCTGCCCACAAAAAAAATACTCATTATCACGAATTTGACACTGATATTGAAAAATACATCAAGGAAATTGAAAACTTCAGCGTCATAAGAGACAATCCAGCTAAGAGATGGCTTGCTGTTAAATTTTTTGAAGAAGATGAAAAAATAATAAAAGAATTTCCTCTCTATGGAAATGAAAGCAGAAGGCTAGATGAAATTGTTGAAGAAGCTGAAGAAAAATATGACGATGATGGCGAAGGCATAATCACAGATGGAAGATACAATTTTGTGTCTGAAGTAACTAAGGATACTGTAAAAAAAGGCAGAAAGGGAATGACTACTTCTGACAAAATTGACAGGGTAGTTACTAATAGATTTTTGGCTCTTCCTATTTTTATTGGCGTCATCACTTTAGTTTACATTTTGGCAATAAATTATGTTGGCGGACCTGTAACGGACTGGGTAAATGAAAAATTCTTTGGAGAAATTATTGGCGAAAACTTTAGAGGTTTCTTGGAAAATGCTGGAACATCAGAATTTTTGACATCTCTTTTAGTTGATGGAATAATCGGTGGCGTTGGGGCTGTTCTTGGTTTCTTGCCAGTTATTGCTGCTTTGTTTTTATTCATAGCAATCCTAGAAGACATTGGATATATGTCAAGAATTGCTTTTATCTTAGATAGAGTTTTCAGAAAATTTGGTTTATCTGGCAAGTCTTTCATTCCGATTTTAATGGGAACTGGCTGTTCAGTGCCTGCCATTATGGGAACGAGGACAATTGAGTCAGATAACGACAGAAGGATGACTATTATGACTGCATCCTTTATGCCTTGTGGTGCAAAGCTTGATGTTATTGCAATGTTTGCTGCTTTCTTAGGTGGCAGCTGGTGGTATGCACCTCTTTGGTACTTTGGTGGAATTCTTGCTGTTATAGTATCAGGAATAATTTTAAAGAAGACAAAATATTTTTCAGGGGATCCTGCACCTTTTGTAATGGAACTCCCTGAGTATCACATGCCAAGTGCTCACAATGTTTTAAAGGCAACTTGGTTTAGATGTAAGGCCTTTGTAGTAAAGGCTGGAACAATAATTCTTCTTGCAACAGTTGCAATTTGGTTCTTGAAGAGCATTTCTGTTACAGGACACTTTATGGACTTCAATGCAGATCCTGAAGATTCAATTCTTGCAGTAATAGGAAAGGCTATCGCACCAGCATTTGCTCCTCTTGGCTTTGGCGATTGGATAGCAAGTGTTGCAACAATTCTTGGACTTGTTGCCAAAGAAATTGTAGTTGGAACCTATGGAGTTCTTGCAGGTATTGGAGAAGTTGGAGCAGGAGATGCACCAATGGTTGCACTTGTAGCTGAAAGATTTACAACAGCATCAGCCTTTGCCTTTGTATTCTTCAACCAACTTACAGTTCCTTGCTTTGCAGCAACGGGAGCTATAAAAGAAGAAATGGGTTCAAAGAAATGGTTTGGACTAGCAATAGGTTATCAAATCTTATTCTCCTACACAGTTGCCTTTATGATTTATCAATTTGGCAGATTGCTTGAAGGTGGATCCTTTAACCTAATGACAGTCCTCGCTATAGTAGTTCTATTTATCTATGGTTACTTACTATTTAGAAAAGACAGGTCAAAGCTAAATGAAAGGGATTTTGAAAAGAAAAAGGATGAGGTGGTAAAGTATGAGTCCAATTAATATTTTAGTCGCCCTTGTTATAATTGCTGTAATTGCCCTTGCAGTAAAAAAAGTAATTCACAAAAAGAGTGGATGCGGATGTGGCTGCCAGTCTTGTCACAGCACCTGCTCAATAGATGAAAAAAAATAAGTTTTATAGAATACTTCTTGGGAAGTATTCTTTTTTTATGACTCTATGTCAAATATTGGGGAGACTCGTTAACTCGAGTCTCTTTCTTTATGTAAAAATCAATACTTATACACTAATAAACTATCAAATCTAAAATAACTAAAAAACCATTAAAAATAAGCATAGCAACAAAACCCCTAGGGATTTTGCGAATTTTCCCGTTTTCCTATCACTACTTACATGCAAACATAATTCTTTTTTAAATAAATTAAAATTTTTCATACCAAAACAATTTTTCTTTAAAGTTTTATCTTAGTATGTGTGCCTTCAAGAGGACCATTAGACCAAGTACAGTCAAAAGAATTGCATATTTCATCAAACCACTTATTAAAAGCAGTGACACAAGATCTAAATTCTTTTAAATTTTTTTAAATATATTCTAAGAAAATCTTGTAAAAATTTAGTAAAATTACACACTATAATTAAAAATGATGATTAAATGATATTAATTACCAATTTACATATAATTAATGTAATTTTCAAAAAAATATAAACACGTTTTTATATTACAATGTCATCAATAAAGGTAAATAGAAAGGATAATTAAAATGAGTAGAAAAAAGATTTTAGGATATATTTCTGCTATTATAGGTCTCTTGTTAGTGCTTGCACCAAAATTTATAACACCAGTTTGTCCTCCTATGGAAAATGGGATGTTCATGAAATGCCATTGGATGGGAAATATGACTATGGGTATTGGCGCAGTCATTTTAGTATTAGCAATCATTTTTATTGTAGTTAAAGATTCAAAAATATCTTTAGGATTATCTATTTCGAATATAGCAATTGGTATTTTAGAGATACTAAACGCTCATGTGCTTATTGGTGGATGCATGAAAGCTGATATGGCTTGCAGAGCAAAAACCATTCCACTTTGCACATTGTTGGCAGGCATATTGGTTTTAGTTAATATTTATTATTGCATGAAAGAAAGAAATTCATAATGGAATCAATAATTAAAACTGAAAATTTAAGTAAGAGTTTTAAGAGAGGTTCTAATACACTTTTTGCAGTTAAAAATGTAAACTTTACCTTGGAAGAGGGAGATTTTGTCAATATAATTGGCAGAAGTGGTTCAGGGAAGTCAACTTTTTTAAATCTTTTGTCTGGTTTATTAAAACCGACTGAAGGTAAAATTTTTGCTAAGGGCAAAGATATGAGTGATTTTTCTGATAGAGAAATTAGCAAATATAGGAATGAAATCATAGGTTTTGTGCCACAAAGTCTAGGAACACTTCCAAATTTAAATGTTTTAGAGAATGTGTCTCTTCCTTATTATCTATTTAAAAGAGATGACTCTGCTTATGAAAAAGCGGCTATGCTTCTTGATGAGATGGGAATTTTGCATTTGAAAGATGATTTTCCTAAAAATTTATCTGGAGGAGAGCTAAAAAGAGTGCTGATAGCCAGATCTATGATTAATTCGCCGGAACTTTTGATTTTAGATGAGCCTACAAGTGATTTGGATAAAAACACTACTATGGAGATAATGGATTTATTAAAAAAAATAAATTCTAAAGGTACTGCACTTATTATAGTTACTCATGAGCTTGATATTTTAAAATATGGCAATACACTTTGCCAAATGGAAGATGGAAGTTTAATAAAAAAAGAGGGATAGAGATGAATTTATTAAAGAAAAGGACTAGCATTTTCGCAATGATAGTAATCATGATTAGCCTCACTTTTATGCCTGCTTTTGCAGCAGAAACAAATTATGGTAACTGGGTTGAAGTCGCTGATGCTATGTCAGAACATTTACAAAAAGCTGTGGAAGTTTACAAGCCTGGAGATAAGGATGCTAAAAAAGCAGCCACAGATGCAGTTAATGTAGCTTACTTTAAATTCTATGAAAAAATTGGATTTGAAAAAACAACTATGTCTGCAATTTCAGGTCAAAGGGGTTCAATGGTTGAACATCAATTTTACAGAGCAAAAAATTCTATCAAAGAAGATGCAGACCCAAAAGAAGTTAAAGATGAAATTGATTCACTTATAACTTATCTTCATGAAGATGCTCATACTCTTGATGGAACCTCTGGAGATTCTAAGTCCAGTGGTCAAAGTCAAGAAGATGCAAACAGCCTTTCAACAGGTCAATTGTTGGGAGAGCTACTAAAAAGATTTGGCACATTTTTTGCAGTTCTTGGACTTACACTTCGTGAAGGACTTGAAGCCATTTTAGTTGTAGCTGCCATTGCTGCATATTTATCAAAGACTAATAATAGAATTTATTTAAAAGGTGTATATATTGGAGCCTTGCTAGGCATTGTTTTTTCAGTAGTCCTAGCTGGAGTATTTAATATCATCGCCAATACAGTGGGAGAAGTTGAGTCTGGAATGGGACAAGAAATATTCGAAGGAATTGCGATGTTTCTTGCTGTTATCGTACTATTTTATGTATCCAATTGGATGCTTTCTAAATCTGAAGTCGAAGTTTGGAATAGATACATTAAAAACAAAGTTGAGCAATCTGTTTCCAAGGGTAATTATTTTGCCTTATCTTTCACTTCATTCTTAGCAGTAGCAAGAGAGGGTGCAGAACTTATTTTGTTTTTCCAAGGTATGAGAACAGGCATTTCTGATAATCCAATGCATATGTGGATTGGACTTTTAGTTGCCGCCATAATACTTGCAATTGTATATTATTTAATTGCTAAAGTTTCTGTAAGGCTACCATTAAAACCATTCTTTACATTTACTTCTTGGCTAATGTTTATACTTTGCTTGTCTTTCTTAGGAAAGGGCATAGGAGAATTACAAGAAGCAGATGTAATTGGCAGAACTATAGTTCCTTGGATGAATGGATGGTCTGCTGAAGTTATAGGTATATACGATAGGTATGAAAATCTTATTCCACAAATTATTCTATTAGTAGTAACCATTGTTTCTGTTATCTATCAAAATAATAGAAACAAAAAAATTAGAGCTGAGCTTGAAGCCAGCCAAGAAAAAAAATAGGAGGGTATCATGTTAAAAAAGAAAAGTTTATTTCTTGTTGTTATGACACTTGTGTGTGCATTAATGTTTACAGCTTGTGGTAAAAAAGAAGATACAAAAGCTAATAATACAGCTAAAACTTCTACAGAAGAAAAAGCACCAGCTGAAGGAAACAAGAAAGAAGCAGGAGATGCAAAAGCTGCAGCTCCAGGAGAAGATGCAGGATTTGAAGAATTTCCAATTGGCGATGACCAAACTAAAGGACCTTTGGTAATCTCTGGTGTATATTTCCAACCAGTTGATATGGAACCAGCAGGAAACTCAATTCCTAAAGAAGAAGCTGACTGCCATATTGAAGCTGACATTACAGCATCACAAGAAGGTTCAACATTAGGTTATGGTGTTGGTGATTTTGTTCCATGGTTAAAAGTAAAAGCTTATTTACAAAAGAAAGGTTCAGACCATGTTCAAGAAGTAGCTTTCATGCCAATGAACGCATCTGATGGTCCACACTATGGTGCAAATGTTAAATTTGACGAAGGTGTTGGTGTTTATGATGTAAAATTCGAAGTAGCTGCACCAGGTAATGACTACTTACTACACGTAGATAAAGAAACTGGTGTAACAGGTAGATTCTGGACAGAACCACTTGTTGCAGAATGGACTGACTTCGAATGGAACGGACCACAATGGTAAAATTTTGAAAATTTTTAATATTTTGAAGGGGAATTCATGTTCCCCTTATATGCATTTATGGGGGGTGAAATTATTTTAAAAATTTTTATTAAAGTTATGGAGGCGGGAATAGCCTTTTCTCTAATGATTTCTTTAATACTTGCCTATTATACAACTAAAGAGAGCAAATATAAAAAGTATGTTATTATAATTTCTTTAGTTTTAGGGGTAATTGCAGCAATTGTTTCAATAATTATAAGAAATATACCTAATTTTATTAATAGAACAGAATTGAATTTCTGGTCTATGGTACCCATAGTTATCTCAGTATTTTTAATATTAATTTTTATGATATTTGAAGATAAGATAAATGCTAAAATTTATGATAATTTCATTTCAGCATCGGTTGTTGTTTATCTTGTAGGAATTTGTTTTTATTATTTACCTTATGTATTTAACCAATCAAACAAATTTGTATATTATGGCGAAAGTGCTGTTTCAACTATTGTACTTTTTAGGATTTTAGGCTTTGTTTTTGGGATAATCATGATGATTTTATCAGGACTTGCCATATATAAGTCTTCAGTTAAACTTGAAGGTAAAAACTTAAAGATTATTGTTTTTTTGAGCTTGATATGTTCAGGTATCAGCCAATTTAATATCATAATTCAAAGATTTTATTCTAAAGGGATTATTCCTAGAAATGTTAACTTTTTTAGAGTTATTGCATTTATAGCTAATCACGAAAATGTGTTTTTATTTGCAACAATGTTAATTATGATAGCTATTCCAGTAATTTTATATAAGCAAAATATTAAAGTTAATGAAGATTACAGCAATAGGGCTCAGTTAAGAAAAATAAAGTATAGAATGAAGAATAAAAGACATTGGGCAATTTTTTTCCTTGTCGTTCTATTTATTAATACTTTTTCATTAACGGTTGGAAAGGCATATGCTAATAAGGAACAGGCCCTTTCACCACCTGAAGATTATCAAACTGAAAATGGAATGATTGTTATTCCTTTAAGTAGCTTAGAGGATATGCATTTGCACAGATATTTGTATAAGGCAAAGGATGGTGCACAAATGAGATTTTTCTGCATTAAAAAATCAGAAGGTTCCTATGGAGTTGTACTTGATGCCTGCGAGATATGTGGTCCATCTGGATATTTTGAAAGAGGCGAAGATGTTATTTGTAAGTTGTGCGACGTTGTAATGAATAGGGGTACAATAGGTTTTAAGGGTGGATGTAACCCTATACCTTTCCCATACATTGTCCATGATAAAAAGATAAAGATTGCGCCAAAAGATCTTGACGCATTGTCTTATGTATTTAAGTAGGAGGGCTTATGTTTTGGAGAATAGTTAAAGGAGCGCTTTTTAGACAAAAGGGAAAGATGGCTCTTATTGCATTTACAGTTGCCCTTGGAGCTTCTCTTGCCACTTCAATGTTAAATACCATGCTCGGTGTTGGAGATAAAGTTAATCAAGAATTAAAGACCTATGGAGCAAATATTAATGTATTGCCTAAGGAAGCTTCCCTTCTTGATGATTTGTATGGCATGCAAGAAAAAGAGGGGCAGGTTCAAAAATATTTAAAGGAATCAGAACTTCCTAACATTAAAACTATTTTTTGGGCTTACAATATTGTAGACTATACGCCATATCTTAACACTTGGGTTTCTTGTAATAATGATTCTAAACATACTAAGATGGTAGGAACATGGTTTAATAATCATATGAATTTGCCTACTGGAGAATCAGTTGATACTGGTATGATTAGACTTAAAAACTGGTGGGAAGTTCAAGGCGAGTGGTTATCAGAAAATGATAGCGATTCAGTTATGCTTGGAAAGATTTTTGCAGACAGAAATGGATTTAAAGTTGGTGATGAAATCCAACTAAAAAGCAATAATTTAGACAAAAAATTAAAAGTTAAGGGTATTTTCTCATCAGGTTCTGATGAAGATGCATTTATATATGCTACTTTAAAAACAGCACAAGAATTTGCTGGAGTTACTGGAGTTGTAAATAAAGTTGAAGTATCAGCTCTTACTACACCAGATAATGACTTAGCAAGAAAGGCTGCCAAAAACCCACTATCTTTAACTATTAAGGAATGGGAAGTATGGTATTGTACAGCTTATGTTTCTGCTATTTGTTATCAAATAACAGAAGTAATGACTGATTCTGTAGCTAAGCCAATTCGCCAAGTTGCAGAAAGTGAAGGAGATATTTTAAACAAGACTACTCTTCTTATGGTTTTAATTACAGTATTAACTTTGATTGGTTCAGGCTTTGGTATTTCAAATCTTATTACAGCATCTGTAATGGAAAGATCTAATGAAATTGGACTTCAAAAAGCTATTGGGGCGTCAAGTGGAAGGATAATTTCCATAATTCTTGTGGAAATAATTTTGACAGCGATATTTGGAACAGTTATAGGTTACGGTGTTGGTCTGCTACTTACTCAGATTATTGGTCTAACAGTTTTTGGTTCAGCAATAGCTCCAACAGCTATGGTAGTTCCTATTGTAGCATTACTTATTATTCTTGTTACAATATTGGGTTCAATACCAGCTATAAGATACCTTTTGAATTTAAATCCAACGGAGGTACTACATGGCAGATAAACAAAGTAAAAATAAATTTTACTTAAAAATGATAATGACTTCCTTGGCAAGGAGACGTGCAAGAATGTTAACAGCACTACTTGCTATAGCTATGGGAGCAACAATTATTTCAGGACTTGTTACTATTTACTATGATATTCCTAGACAAATGGGTAAGGAGTTTAGGTCTTATGGTGCAAATATGTTGGTAATTCCAACTAACCCTGATAAAAAAATTACTAATGAACAATTAGATGAAATTAAATCGTTAATTCCATCAGGAAAGCTTGTCGGTCAGGCACCCTATATTTATACAAATGCAAAAATTAATGAACAACCTTATATGCTTGCAGGTACAGATTTAAAGGGAGCGAAAGAAAATTCTCCATACTGGCTTATTGATGGTTCATGGCCTGAAAAACCTAGAGAAGTTTTAATAGGTAATGAAGTTTCAAAGGCTTTGGAATTAAAAGAAGGAGATAAAATTATTATAAATACTCCCAAAGTTAATGGAGAAGGTTCTATAGATACTAATTTTGTTGTTTCAGGAGTTGTAACAACAGGTGGTAAAGAAGAAGAACTTATTTTTATGGGTATTGATGATATTTCACAGCTTGTTAAAGACAAAAATTATGATGTCGTAGAATATTCAGTAGAAGCTGAACAAAATGAACTTTCAAAAATAGTATCAAATATTTCACAAAAGGATGGATCTCTAACTCCACAAATGGTAAAAAGAGTTACCGCCTCACAGGATATAGTTTTGAATAAATTACAAGCTCTTGTCTTCATTGTAACGATAATAGTATTATTCATAATGATGATATGTGTATCCACAACAATGATGGCAGTTGTAACTGAAAGGCGTAAAGAAATAGGTCTTAAGAAAGCTTTGGGCGCCACAAATTCGTCAGTAATTGTTGACTTTTTAGGTGAAGGAGCATTTTTGGGGGTTTTTGGTGGACTTTTAGGTGTTGCATTAGGATATATATTTGCCAATAGAGTAAGTATTTCGGTATTTGCTAGAAAGGTAAGTTTCTTGCCTCTTTTAGTACCTATGACAATTATTGTCTGTATAGTAATAACTATAGTTGCATCTTTAATACCAGTATCTAAAACTGTTGATATTGATCCAGCTTTAGTGCTTCGTGGAGAATAGAAAGGAATTTTATGGATATATTAAAACTAGTAGATGTTTCAAAAATTTATGGTGAACTTAAAGCCCTTGACAAAATCAATTTAAGTGTAGAAAAGGGCGAATGGATTTCTATAATGGGTCCATCAGGTTCTGGTAAAACAACAATGATGAATATTATTGGTGCCATGGATAAACCTTCACTTGGCGAAGTTATTTTGGATGGTGAAGATATAGCAAAAAAATCACCTAAGGAACTAACAGTTATTAGAAGGGATAAGATAGGACTTATTTTCCAACAATTTCATTTAGTTAATTATTTAAGTGCTTTGGAAAATGTAATGATGTCACAATATTATCATTCTATGCCAGATGCACAAGAAGCAATGGAAGCTTTGGCTGCAGTAGGTCTTGCTGATAGAGCCAAGCATTTACCCAACCAATTATCAGGTGGGGAACAACAAAGAGTATGTATAGCTAGAGCTCTTATCAATCATCCTGCTATACTTTTAGCTGATGAACCTACGGGAAATTTGGATGAAAAGAATGAATATATAGTTCTTGACATATTTGAAAAACTTCACAATGCAGGTTCAACAATTATTGTTGTAACTCACGACCCTGAAGTCGGTGAAGAATCTGAAAGAATGATAACTCTTGAACATGGTAAGATTACAAAAGAAGAAAAAATGAAAAGAAAAAGACCTGTTCTTGATTCTACAATAAAAGACGAAAAACTTAAGGAGTTTATATGAGAAAAATTTTAAATGCATTAATAATTTTATCTTTGGGGCTTGTCCTAGTTGCTTGTGGAGGAGATAAAAAAGAAGAAGCTCCAAGCGTAAGTTATAAGGATGGCACATATCAAGGAGAATCTGTCAAAGATGAAAGAGGCGGACTTGTAAAAGTGGATATAAGTGTTAAAGACAATAAGATTGAATCTTGCACAATGCAAAACATTGATGGAGATGGAAAAGAAAAGGATGAATCTTATGGTCAAAGCCAAAATGAAGGACTATATAAGATTGCCCAACAAGCTATAAATCTTGCAAAGTCATACCCAGATAGATTAGTGGAAAAAGGAAGTCCTGAAGGAGTGGACGTTATTTCGGGAGCAACACAAACCTACAAGCAATTTATAGAAGCTTGCAACAATGCTCTTGCTGATGCAAAATAATGAAAGATTTATACACAGTTAATTTAGCAAAAAAGAATATAGAAAATAAAAAGGCAAGGTCAATTACCTTGATTTTACTTGTAGGAATTTTAACTTTTATATTATTCATGTCATCATTTATAATTTTTTCTCTTAAAAACGGCATGAAATCTCTATCAGATAGGATGGGAGCAGACATTATAGTAGTCCCAGAAGGTTATGATTCCAAAATTACAGGTGCAATATTAAGGGGAGAACCTAATACATTCTTTTTTGACAAGGATATATTAAATAGAGTAAAAAAAATACCAGGAGTTGAAAAAGCCTGTGGTCAAGTTTATCTGGCTACACTTTCTGCTGGATGCTGTTCTTTTCCCATTCAAGTTATAGGAATTGACTTTTCTGATGACTTTAGCGTTAAACCTTGGCTTGAAAAACAGATTAAAACTCCAATTAAAGCTGGGCAAGTTGTTGTAGGTGCTAACATTGTGGGGAATATTAATCATAAGGTTAAATTTTTTAATCAAGAATTTGATATAAGAGGTAGGCTTGCAAAAACTGGCATGGGTTTTGATAATTCAGTTTTTATGACAATAGAAGAAACTCATAGATTAGCCAAGGAATATGAAAAGATAATTAATCATCCGGTGGCAAAAAAAGATGATATATCCTCTATTTTAGTAAAAGTTGAAAAAAACAAAGATCCAAAAACAATTCAAAAACTTATTAAAGAAGAATTTAAAAAAGAAAAAGTGTATCCTTTATTGCCAAGAAAAATAATGACACAAGTTTCAGATTCAGCAAAAAACATGCTTGTATATGTGTATATATTGATAGCTTTGATTTGGATACTAGCTTTCTTTATTTTAAGTCTTGTAAATACCTTATCAGTTAAGGAAAGGAAAAGAGAATTTGCAACCATAAGGATATTAGGAGCAACAAAGAAAAAACTCAGTGAAGTAGTTCTCATTGAATCTATGCTAATTAATGGTACAGGTGCAGTCATAGGTTCTGTGCTTTCCTTTGTTTTAAGTATAACTTTCAATAATATATTTTCATCACTTTTGAATATGCCTTTTTTAAGACCGAATATATTCCTTATGATTTTAATGTTAATAATAGTAATAATTTTGGGAACCTTGTTAGGACCAATATCTTCAATTATTGCTATTAATAAAATAAATAAAGCAGAATTATTATTGATGCAAAGGGATAATGATTAAAATAGGCTCTTTGTCAAATTTTGGGGAGACTCCTTAACTCGAGTCTCTCTTTTCATTTAAAAATAAATACTTAGACGCTAATAGAATATCAAAACTAAAATAAGTAAAAACTATTAAAAATAAACATAGCAAACAAAACCCCTAGGTTTTTGTAAAATTTTCCCATTTTCCTATCCCTACTTACAAGCAAACATAATTCTTTTTCTAAACAAATTAAAATTTTTCATACCAAAACAATTTCTCTTTAAAGTTTTTATCTTAGTATGAGTTCCTTCAAGTGGACCATTAGACCAAGGATAATCAAAAGAATTACATATCTCGTCAAACCAGTTATTAAAAGCAGTAATGCAAGCTTTAAATTCTTTTAAATTAGATTCCTCAGCTCTTTTTATCCATTCTCTTAAAGATTTAGCTGCCCTAACTTTACTAGGTTGAGTAAGAACATATTGGTACCCACAGGGCAAACAGTAAAATAATTCTTTTAACCTATATGCTAATTTTAAATCTTCACTAAAACCAAGCATTAAAGAAACACCTTCAGCTTGATCAGAGCTTAGCTTAGAGCAGGTTTTGTAAGTAGGCTCCTACTTCTCTTATTATTAAGAGAAGGTGAAATTATGGCTAATATAATAGTTGGAGCAGTAGTTATAGTTTTGATAGCTTTCGCTATAAAAAACTTATAAAAAGTAAGGGATCTTGTGATTGTGGTTGTGACGCTTGTCATGGTTCATGTCCAACATATCACCTACACAAATAAAAAATATAGAAGGGATGTCTTTTTGAAGGCATTCCTTTTTTTATGCATCAAAAGTTTAAAGTCCTTGCAGTAATAATTTTTTTATAAAAGAGCCATAATTTTTTATTTTTTTTGAAAAAGCAAGTTCTTTATTTAAGCTTAGCCTAAAAACACTTTGGACTTTAAAAGCTCATTATTACAAAAACTAAAGCACAAAAACTTAAAAAATTGAGCTTTTTTTTTTAAGAAAGTTTTAATTTAAAATCATTAGAAATTATTTATAAATAATTTTTTCGCAATGCAAAAAATTTCTTCATCATGTGAAATGTGAAAAATGTGTGAAATTTTTAAAAGTGAAATAATTCCCTTGAATTAGATTTTCAAAGTAATATAATGAGAAATGCAATAGGAAATAAAAAGAGTGGTGATATTTTTGAAAGAAAGTATAGATAGTATTTTAGCAATAGATAAAAAGACTAGAGATCTTGTCGATGATACTGAAAAAGAAATTGAAAGTATTAAAAAAGACTTGAGAGAGAAGTTGACTGATATTGAAAATGAATCAATTGAAAGGTCTAAAGCTATTGGAAAAGAAAAAAGCGAAGAAATTTTAAAAAATTTTGAAAAAAAAGCTGATGATTTGAGAAAAGATAATGAAAAAAATCTCAAAGAAATCGAACAATTTTATAATGAGAATTCTGATAAGCTTATAAAAAATGCTTTTGATATGGTGATTGGAAGGAAATCAAATGTTTGACGGTCTAAAGGCTTTAAATGCTAAGATTTCAAAAATCTATTCTGAATTTTTAGTATATGAAGATTTCGAAAAAATGGCAGAAGGCGATGATGTTAGGTTCTGTCTTTCCTATCTAAAAGAAAAGAAATTTCCAAATATTGATTCTTTTTCGGATATTTATGAAATAGAAGAGTTTTTGGAAAAGTATAGGAGAAGTGAAATTACTAAACTTCGTGGTTTTTTACCTCTAAGATATGCAGACTTCTTAAAAGCGTATTTAGAGAGAATAAATATTGAAAAAATCATAAAAATTTTAAGAGCTTTGAGGATGAATAAGGAACCCAAGGTCGAAAATCTTATTATAGGAAGTAATAAAATAAATTTCAAAGATGAAAGCTTTGAGTCCTTTATAGAAAATTTAAAGGGCACACATTATTATGATTATATTAAAAATTACAAGTCATCACAGGATGAGGATGCTCTTTTTTCTATAGAGATGAATTTGGAAAAGTTCTACTACAGAAATTTAGTGGAGTCAATTAAATCTCTTCCTAAAAAAGATGTTGATGAGTTTAAGGAAATCTTTGGTGTAAACATTGATTTATTAAATATTATCTGGATATATAGGGCCAAGAAATATTATAATATTTCGCCAGAAGAAATTTTTAACTTTACTATTTTTGGTGGAAATTATAATTCTGAAAGTCTTCTTAAACTTTCCTATTTAGAAGAAAGTGAATTTGAAGAAAATATTAAAAATTCTAAGTATGCAGTGCTTTTTTCAGCTGGAAGAGTTATTAGAACTGGTAGAACTGCTAAAAGGACTATGTATGGCATTGCCAAGAAGAACTTTAGGAGGACTGATGGTATTGGAAAATTCATGAGTTTTTTGGTTCTTCTTGATTTTGAGATAGCAAATATTGAGAGAATGCTGGAAGCTACTAGATTTGGTCTTAATAAAAAAGAAAAGTTAAAATATATGATTATTGATAGAGAGGGAAGTGAAGAAATTGGCCGTTGAAAAAATGAAAATCGCTAATATTATGGGAAATATTGACGATATGGATTCTGTAATTCTTGACATTTTAAATTTAAAATGTATGCAATTTATGTCTGCAGAAACCAATATGGCGGATAATAAATTTACATTTAGTTTGGACAATGAAGAGAATTTAGAGAGAAATCTTGAACTCAACTATATTTCACCAATTGAAGAAGATGAGTCTCATAAATCTTCTGCTAAAGAAGCTGCTGAGATCATGAAATTTATGGGAATTGACAAGATTGAAGATTCTTATTTTGAAAAGGTAAATGTAGATGAAGATATTGATGCTTTTATAAAAAATATTAGCGAAAAAATCAATGAATATGATAATACTAAAGAAAATTTAAAAATCCTTGATACTTTAAAGGAAAATTATGAACTTTTCAAGAATGTTGATATTGATTTAAAGGATATAGCTGAATTAAAATATTTTAACTCCAGATTTGGTTTTTTGGATAAAGATGCTAGACAAAGATTAAAGAAAAATTATGGCAATATTCTTGCTATGATTTATCATACAGGTACTGTAGATAATAGAGAACTATTTCTTGTAATTTATCCTAAGGAAACTGAAAATGATGTTGACAGACTTTTAAAAAGTTTAAACTTTACAGAAGTTGAACTTCTTGGAGAAGATGTAGAAGGTACAGCAAATTTAATTTACAAGAACCTTGAAGAAGAAGAGGAAAATGTAAAGAGAAAGATTTTTGAAATTGAAGAATATAAGAAAAATCTTTTGGAAAGTAGACATGAGGAATTAAAAACAACTCTTGCTCACATGCTTAGCTACGAAGAAATTGAAAAAGCTAAGAAATATATGCTTAAATCAAATAAGTATTTTTATCTTTCAGGTTGGGTTGGCGACTCCGATAAGAAGAAGTTGGAGGATAAATTATCTAAATACAAAGATATTGATGTAGAATATTTTGATCCTAAAAGTGAAAATATAAAGCCTCCTACAAAGTTAAAAAACGCAAATTTTTTCAAGCCCTTTGAGCTACTAATAAATATGTATGGTACACCAAATTACGGTGAATTTGATCCAACTGTAATTTTTGGTATAACATATATGATTCTTTTTGGAGCAATGTTTGGCGACTTAGGTCAAGGGGCTGTATTTGCAATTGCCGGACTAATGTTAAAAAAGAAAAACAAGGATTTTGGTGGTCTTCTTCTTAGAATGGGCGCATCATCAATGTTTTTTGGTTTGATGTATGGTTCAGTTTTTGGAAGCGAAGAAATTATTCCTGCAATATGGTTTAGACCTTTTGAAAATATAAATGATACTCTTGTAATTGCAATATACTTTGGCATTATTTTACTTGCCCTAGCTTATGGTATTGGTATTTACAATAGATTAAAGAGTGGAAGACCAGATGAGGCTTTCTTCTCTAAGGAAGGTATTTTAGGAGTTCTAATTTTTGTGGCAATGATTAATATTGGAATGTCAGTAATGGGAGCTAAATCTTTAATTCCTATGAATATTTCCCTTATTATCTTAGTGGTAAGTTTAGTAATCATGCTACTAAAAAGACCTATTCTTAAAGTTTTATTTAAGAAAGAGGAAGAAGGCAGCGCCTCAGATTATTATATTGAGTCATCTTTTGGCTTATTAGAGGCTCTATTATCAACTATGTCTTCAATTATATCTTTTATAAGGGTTGGTGCCTTTGCAATAAACCACGTTGGTTTATTTTTGGCATTTAAGACACTTGGAGAAATGGTTGGTTCAAGTGGCGGAAATATTGCAGTTTTAATTTTTGGCAATATTTTAATTTTGGGACTAGAAGGTCTAATTGTATTTATTCAATCTCTAAGACTTGAATATTACGAAATGTTTAGCAAGTATTATAGTGGTGACGGCGTACTTTTTGAAGCCGATAAAATTTATTAATAAGGAGTTTAAAGATGGAAAAAATTATTATTTTCGCAGTTTTGACAGTATTTTCAATGGTAGTAACAGGTTTTTATTTTATTTACAAGGGCACAGATAAAAATAGAAAATTTGCTCGTGCTTTTATGAAGTTAAACCTATTTGTTTTCGCACCAGTTTTTGTTTTTGGATTAATTTCCCTTGTACCACAAATGGCATCAGCTGCAGCAGCTGCTCCAGCATCTGGTAATGGACTTGGCTTTTTAGCAGCAGGTCTTTCAACTGGACTTGCATCTCTTGGTGCTGGTGTTGCCGTATCAAATGTAGGTTCTGCAGCAATTGGAGCTGTATCAGAAGATCCTAACATTCTTGGTAAATCAATGATCTACCTAGGACTTGCAGAAGGTATTGCTATTTATGGTCTTATCATTTCAATTATGATTCTTGGAAGACTATAATGAGATCAATTCTTTTAACATCAAATGACGATATAATTAACGGCCTTCGCCTTGCAGGTGTAAGGTCTGTTAAATGTGATAACAGATCTGAACTTTTAAAAAATTTTAGGACTTTTACAAAAACTGAAGATATTGGAATAATAATACTAACTTATTCTTCTTTTAAAGAAATTAAAGAAGAAGTTTTAGAATTTAAACTTACTGGAGAACTTCCACTTGTTGTAACTATTCCAGATCTTGACGGCGAGATGGAAGATGATTTTATTTTGAAATATGTCAGAGAATCTGTTGGTGTGAAAGCTGTAGGTGATTAAATGATTTTACTTGAAAACAAAATTGCCATATTCAACAAAATTGTTTTTTTAAAGCAAAAGGAAGAATGTGAAAAAAAGATAAGAGAAGAAAGAGAAAAGGCAGAAAAGATTTTGTCTGAAAAAATTGAATCTCTAAAAAAAGATGAAGAAGCTTTTGTTGATAGAAGGGTTACTCTAGCCAAAAGAAGGGGATATGAGCTTATTGCTTCCGTTGAAGAGCAAAAGAGAGTTCTATTCCTGGAAGAAGATGAAAAGCTATTAAATGAGTTATTAGAAACTCTTTCACAAAAACTTTTAGAATTCACAAAAACTGAGGAATATGTAAATTTAGAAGCAGAAAATTTTACGAATATATTAGATGAAATAGATGAAAAAAGCATTTATCTTTATGTTAAAAATGATGAAAACAAAAAACTCATTGAAAAATTTAAAGAAATTGCAAAAGAAAAAGACGTTGAACTTAATATAGATGAGCTTTTCGAATATCATATTGGTGGTTTTATAATTTCTGATCTGGAAAAAACTTACAATATTAACTTGTCTTTAAAGAATAAATTGGAAGACATGAGATATGAAATTGGCTCTATGCTACATGAAAAATTAAAAGAAAGAGGTGAAGTCATTGGAAAAGGCAATAATTAAATCAGTTGACGGACCCGTTGTAATTGGTAGAAACATGGCTGATTATAAAATCAGAGAAATGGTTCTTGTTGGCGAAAAAAAATTAATTGGCGAAGTTATTTCAATTGATGGAGACCTTGGAACAGTTCAAGTTTATGAAGAAACTGAAGGATTAAAAAGAGATGAAGAAATTATTTCAACTGGAGCACCTCTTTCTGTTAAACTTGGACCTGGAATGATTAGAGGTATTTTTGATGGTATAGAGAGACCTCTTGAAGTAATAAAGAAAAATCACGGATCCTTTATGCCAGAAGGCCTTGGACTTATTTCTCTTGATGAAGAAAAACTTTGGGATGTAACTTTTAAGGTTGCTCTTCACGATAAAGTTCATGAAGGACAAATTTTTGCTGAAGTTCCTGAAACTGATATTATAACTCACAAAGTTATGATTCCACCAGAAATAAATGGCGAAGTTGTAGAAATCCTTGAAAATGGGAAATATAATATTGAAACAGTTTTATTAAAGGTCAAGGATGAATATGGAAAGATAAATGAAATAAAAATGTATCAAAACTGGCCAGTAAGAATTCCTAGACCAGTTAAGGAAAGACTTCCAATTGACAAACTACTTGTAACTGGACAAAGAGTTTTTGATGTATTTTTCCCAATTGCCAAGGGAGGTACTACTGCAGTTCCAGGTGGATTTGGTACTGGTAAAACAATGACACAACACCAAATTGCAAAGTATTGTGATGCCGATATTATCATTTACATTGGTTGTGGTGAACGTGGTAATGAAATGACAGAAGTTTTGGAAGATTTTCCAAAGTTAATTGACCCTAACACAGGCAAGGCTCTTATGGATAGGACAATTCTTATTGCCAACACATCTAATATGCCAGTTGCCGCTCGTGAAGCATCAATTTATACTGGCGTAACTATGGCAGAATATTTTAGAGATATGGGCTATCATGTTGCTTTAATGGGCGATTCAACATCACGTTGGGCAGAAGCACTTCGTGAAATTTCTGGTCGTCTTGAAGAAATGCCAGCTGAAGAAGGATATCCTGCTTATCTTCCATCAAGAATTGCAGGCTTTTATGAAAGAGCTGGTTATGTAAAAACTTTATCTGATTCAGAAGGATCAGTTACTCTTATTGGTGCTGTTTCACCAGCTGGTGGAGATTTCTCTGAACCAGTTACTGAAAATACAAAGAGATTTGTAAATGTATTTTTAGCCTTAGATAAAGAGCTTGCTTATTCAAGACACTATCCTGCCATTAACTGGATGAATTCTTATTCTGGCTACATTCCACTTCTTAAAAATTATTACGACATGAGACTTGATGGTGACCTTCCTGATTTGAGAATAAAATATTTAGACTTACTTCACAAGGAAGCAAAATTAAATGAAATTGTAATGCTAGTTGGAGAAGATGTCCTTCCAGATGAAGAAAGACTTGTCCTTGAAATTTGTCGTGTTGTAAAAGTTGGATTTTTGCAACAAAATGCCTTTAACCCAATTGACACCTTTGTGCCTCTTGAAAAGCAATTTGAAATGTTAAAGACAATAGACAATCTTTATGAAAAGGGCAAGGAAGCTTTAAAACTTAAAATTCCAATTTCAGTAATAAAGAATGATGATCTTTACGGAAAAGTAATTAACATGAAATACGATATAGAAAACGAAAACTTAAAGAAATTTGTAAGCTTAAATAACGAAATTAACGACTTTTATTCAGAGCTTAGTGCAAATTATGGTGATGTAGAATGAAAAAAGAATATTTAACACTTGATAGAATTGAGGGATCATTACTAGAACTTTCAAATCTTCACAGAGTTAGTTATGGTGAAGTTGTAAGAATTAAATCAAAAGACGGCAAGAGATCAGAAATTGGTCAAGTTATAAAAATCGATGACGATAAGGCAATTGTACAAGTTTTTGGTAACAATTTAGGTGTTTCCACAAAAAATACTAAGGTAGAATTTTCTGCTCATCCCTTTGAAATTCCTCTATCTGGAGAAATTTTAGGAAGAGTATTTAATGGAACAGCTGAGCCAATAGATAAGGGTGGTGCAATTTATTCCAATGATGTATATAACATCAACGGCAGGCCAATTAACCCATCAGCAAGAGAATATCCTAGAAACTTTATTCAAACAGGTATATCTTCCATTGATGGACTTATGACCCTTATTAGGGGACAAAAACTTCCAATTTTTTCAGGTTCAGGTCTTCCCCATAACGAAGTTGCTGCACAAATTGTAAGACAAGCAAAAATTGCCGATGAAGGTGGAGAAAATAACTTTGCCATAGTCTTTGCAGCAATTGGTGTAAAACATGACGAAGCAGATTTCTTTAGAGAAAGCTTTAAAAACTCTGGTGTAATTGACAAGGTAGTAATGTATATAAATTATGCAGATGATCCAATTATGGAAAGACTTATTGCACCAAAGTGTGCCTTGACAGCTGCAGAATATCTTGCCTTTGAAAAAAACATGCAAGTTCTTGTAATTATGACAGATATAACTTCCTATGCTGAAGCTCTAAGAGAAGTTTCATCATCAAGAGAAGAAGTACCTTCAAGAAAGGGCTATCCAGGACACCTTTATTCAGACCTAGCAGCTCTTTATGAAAGAGCAGGTATGATTAAGGACAGCGATGGTTCTGTAACTCTTATTCCAATTCTTACAATGCCTAATGATGATATCACCCACCCAATTCCTGACTTAACTGGTTATATTACAGAGGGACAAATTGTAGTAAGTCGTGATTTATTCTCCAAGGGAGTTTATCCACCAATTGATGTACTTCCATCACTATCAAGACTTATGAAGGACGGAATTGGTGAAGGCTATACAAGAGAAGATCACCCAGATTTATCTTCACAACTTTTTGCATCTTACTCAAAGGTACAAGAAACTAGAGCCCTTGCACAAATTATTGGTGAAGATGATATTTCTGATGATGAAAAATTGATTTTAAAATTTGGAAATGAATTTGAAAAGAGATTTTTGACTCAAGACCAAAATGAAAATAGAGATATAGAAGAGACCCTAGATTTAGGTTGGGAATTATTAAAGATTCTTCCAACTCAAATGATTGATAGAATTGATCCTAAGTTAAAAGAAAAATATTTAGGTGATAATAATGGCAATTAAGGTAACTCCTACTAAGGCAAATTTAATAGCATCAAAAAATGCTCTTGTACTTGCAGAGAAGGGTTATGACCTTCTCGATAAGAAAAGAACTGTCCTCATAAAAGAAATGATGGACTTAAATAAAAATGCAAAGAAGCTTCAATCTGAAATAGAAGAAAAATTTGAAAAATCTTATACTGAGCTAACTGAAGCCACAATTTCTATGGGGGCACTTTCTTTAAAGGAAATGGGAGAAACTGCACCGCTTGAAAAAGAATACCAAGTTATTTCTCGTTCAGTAATGGGTCTTGAACTTCCAAAAATTAAATATGAAAAGACTAAAGTCAAGGCAGATTATTCTCTGCATCAATCTAATGCAGCTTTTGATAGAGCAAAAATAAATATTTCTGAAATTTTACTTGTTATTTATGAACTTGCAGAGATTGAGACTTCAGTTTTTAGACTTGCAAATGAAATAAAAAAGACTGCAAAAAGAGCTAACGCTCTTGATAAAATTCAAATTCCTAAGTACAAACACATTATTAGAGAAATTGAAGATATATTGGCAGAAAAAGAAAGAGAAGACTTTTTTAGACTTAAAAAAGTAAAAAATAAAAAGAATAGAAAAGTTAAGGAAAATAAATAAGATAGAAAATAAAAAAATCCTAGAGCTATTTAAGCTTTAGGATTTTTTTCGTGTAGAAAATTTCTATAAATTTAATTTTTAAATTTTAGCTAACTGGGAAAAATACATTTATTATTTGTGGCAAAAATACCATCATTACTGTTGCAGTTGGTTGTGTAGCTGCATAAAAAGATGAAACTTTATCATCATTTGTAACTTGAAGTAGGGCTCCAAGAGATGGTGCTGATGTCATTGATCCAGTTGTTGCCCCAAGCGCTGCAAATAGTGGCAACTTGAAAATTTTATAAGAAACAAATAAGGAAACAAGAGCAGGAACAAGTGTCATAATAACTCCTGCTAAAAATAATTTTGCCCCATATTGTGTTACAACTTCAACAAATCCAGAACCAGCACTTACACCTGATTCCAATAAGAAAAATGCAAGACCAAGGTCACGAACAAGTGAAAGTCTTTCATTTGAAATAGTTAAGTTAATTTTTCCAATTCTTCCATAATGTCCAAGGACAAGACCCATAATTAAAGATCCACCACCTGCACCAAGAGATAGATTAACACTATCGCCAACAGGTATTTTTATTGATCCAAGTAAAACACCAAGGACTGAAGCAAGTGCAACGGCAAAAAGTCCATTTTTTTCAAAGTTTATTAAATCTTTAGCTTCAACTTTTTCTGCAATATCATGGTCTACAGGAAGAATTAATTTATTGTTTTCTTCATCAATATCAACCTTTAAAATTCTTGGCACAAGTTGAACAATTAAAACAACACCGACAACACCAAAGGCATAGGCAATACCGTAGCCAACACCAGGTAAATTAGAAGTTGTAAGACTTTTAACAGTTCCAAGCATTGATGTAGATGTCATGGCTCCAGTTGCAAGTCCCATAGAAAGTGATAATTCAATATTGAATAATTTTGAAATTACTACTATTAAAACCCCGCCAACGGCTGTTGTAATAAAGGAAATTGCCAAAAAGGAAATTCCGTTTTTCTTAATGTTTGCCATAAAAGTTGGTCCAGCCATTAATCCTATTGGTGCAAGGAAAAGCACAAGTCCTAACTTTGCTAAAAATTTTGGAACTTCAAAGCCAAAATGCCCAAAGAAAAGAGCAACAATTAAAATTGCTGAGGCGCCAAATTTTATTCCAAAAAAATTAATATGTCCAAAAGCGTAACCAAGGACCATTATTAAAAATATTATTAGTAATTCGTTCATAAAAAACCTCCTTTAGGTAATTAATAATAACATTTCAAGAAGATAAAGTAAAGTATTGTGGTATATAATAAATTCAATTTTACATTATGCTATATTTTTTTAAAAAAAATTAAAAAAAATAAAAAATTTTTCTTGATTTTGTAAAATAATTTTATTATAACAACTATTGTATTAAGGAATCAATACAAAGGTACAAAAAATATAATTGCTTAAAAATTTTTAAATTCAAAATATATATTAGAAATTTCTAAATAGAAGAGGAGGTTTATATGGAGTTTGATAATAATAGACCTATTTACTTACAGCTTTTGGAAGATTTTAAGTTAAAAATTTCAAGTGGAGTTTGGAAAAGTGGAGACAAAATGGACACAGTTAGAAACTTAGCTAAAATTTATGGAGTAAATCCCAACACTGTGCAAAGGGCACTGCAAGAGCTGGAGAGAGAAGGCCTCGCCAAATCAAATAGGACTAGTGGAAGATTTATCACAGATGATACAGACTTAATCGATGAAATTGCTAAGGGAGCTTTTTATAGGTCCTGCGACGATTTAATCACTGTTGCAGCTGAACTTAAACTGACAAAGGAAAAATCAATAAAACTTTTAGATGAGTATTGGAGGGAAATATGAGTAAATTAGAAATAAAAAATTTATCTATGGGCTACAAAAATAAGGTCCTTGATGATTTAAACTTAGAACTTGAAAAAGGACAAATCGTAGGACTTGTTGGGCCCAATGGTGCAGGTAAGTCAACTCTTTTAAGAATTCTTGCAGGACTAGAGATGACTTATAAGGGCAGCGTAAAAATTAATGGTGAAGAAATTTCTTATAAGACAGCAGAAGTTTTATCCTACCAAGCAGACAGATTTACTTTAAGTGAAAAACTTTCTGTAAAGGAAGTTGTTAAGACCTACAAATTATTTTTTAAAGACTTCGATGAGGATAAATTTTATAAACTAATGAAAGAATTTAACTTGCCAGAAAAAGCAAAGGTAAAGGAAATGAGTAAGGGCATGAGAGAAAAAATGCAAATTGCCCTAAGTCTGTCAAGAAAAGCTGAAATATTTTTACTTGACGAGCCAATTTCTGGAGTTGATCCTTCTGCAAGAAAGGCAATAATTGAAACTATTTTAAATAATTTTGAAGAAGATAATCTTATAATAGTTTCAACTCATCTTATAAATCAAATAGAGCCACTACTTGATAGAGTTTTATTTCTATCAGATGGTAAAATCACAGTAAATAAAACAGTTGATGAGATAAGAAGTGAAGAAAACATGAGCATAGAAGACTACTTTACGGAGGTATTTTAATGGGAAAATTACTTGGACATCAAATAAGAAATCACTTTAGAAATAATTGGTTCATTCCAATTTTGCCAGTAGCCCTAATTATTTTTGGATTATTATTTTCAAATGTTAATAATGAAGTTGGAGACAGTGCAATTGTCCTAGGCGTGATGGCGCTAGTGTTTGGCTACATGGCGGCAGCTATAACAGTTATAGTTGGTGACTACAATATGTTCTTTGGCGACAGCGCCTTATTTTATGAATCAACACCAATAAGTCCTTCAGCAAAAACAATTTCAAGATTTTTATATTATCTTATAATGTTTATTATCTATTCACTCTATTTAGGATTAATGGTTTTCCTATTTGTTGCAGTTCCATCTGTTGATGGAGGAGTAATAGATATATCTTGGGCAGATATAAGTGAGGTAATTAACGAAGTTGGAGTAAGAAACATATTAGTGCTTGTTGCTTGGGTTCTAATGTTTTTATTTAACAACATAATTAGCATAATCTTCGCAGTGACATTTGGCGGTGAAAAAAGACTTAGAAGATTTGGATTAGGTGGACCAGTACTTGTATATATAGGACTAGGAATGATAGAAGGAGCAGTCGTCTATGTCTTAGATAAATTTGACTTATTTACGAATATTGAACTCTTACTAAATAATGGAGATGTGTTCATGAGGGGGATGGGAATAGGAATACTTATCCCAATGCTTTTAGAAACAATAGCCTTATTCTTTGCAGTTTATTACATGCACAAAAATAGAATTTCTGTAAATTAAATTTAATAAAATTAAAAAATTAGGGTTCACTAGATTATTAGTGAACTCTTTTTTTCACATAAAGGTTAACAAATAAAATAAATCAGTTGACAAAAATTCCTACAAGTGTTAACTTATTTAAAGTAATCGTTTACAATTTTTTATAATTTGGAGGAAGATTTGAAAAATTTAAAAGCGAGAGAATTAGTATTGTGTTCTCTATTTGTGGCATTGATTATTGTGGGGACTTTTTTAAGAATTCCCATACCAGTTTTACCCTTTACCTTGCAACTTTTATTTACTATGCTTGCAGGTTTACTTTTAGGTCCAGAACTTGGCGCAATTTGTGTTCTTGTCTACATAATTTTGGGTCTAATAGGTCTTCCAGTTTTCACAGAGGGTGGAGGATTCGGATATATCTTTAAGCCTACTTTTGGATACATAATTGGCTTCGCAGTGGGTGCCTACGCTACAGGAAAAATTGCAAATAAAGAAAAAAGACCAGACATGAAAAGACTTCTTACTGCAAACTTCGTGGGACTAGCTATAGTTTACATATTTGGCATGGTCTACTATTACTTTATCAGCAATTTTTATTTGGCATCGCCAATTGGAGTGAAGGCAATTATAATTTACTGCTTCCTACTTGCAGTGCCAGGAGATATATTTTTGTGTTTTGTGGGAGCTTTTCTCGGCAAGAGACTTATCCCAATTGTTAATAAGAGCTATAACTAAGGAGAAAAAAATGAGTAAAAATATTTTTGTAACAGGAACAGGAACTGAAATTGGAAAGACCTATGTTGCAGGTCTATTAGTAAAAAAATTAGCTGAATCTGGAGCTAAATCTTACTACTACAAGGCTGCCATGAGTGGAAATGTAAGAGATAAAAATGGAAAATTAATTCCAGGAGATGCAAAATTTGTAAAAGATTTTGCAAATATAGATGAGTCCCTTGATGAAATGTGTCACTACGTCTATGAAAATGCATATTCTCCACATTTGGCAGCAAGAATAGAAGGCGGTCCTATTGATTTGGATTTTGTAATAGAAAAATTTGATGAATTAAAGGAAAAATGTGACTTCATAACTTTAGAAGGCTCTGGTGGAATTTTGTGTCCTTTAAGATATGATGAAGAAAAAATTTTCTTAGAAGACTTTATAAAAAAATGTGGTCTTTCATCAATAATTGTAGCTGATGCAGGTCTTGGAACAATTAATAGTGTAGTCTTAACTGCTTTTTATATGAAGGAAAAGGGCATGAAGGTCAAGGGAATAATTTTTAACAATTACATTCCTGGCGATGTTATGCAAGAAGATAACATTAAGATGTGTGAAATCATGAGTGGCATTAAAGTCCTTGCTTGTGTCAAAAAAGGCGATAAAGACCTTGATATTGATGTAGAAGTTTTAAAAGAAATTTATGAATAGGAGTTATTATGATTTGGTATCCTTATGAACAAATGAAAACCATGAAGCCACCCTACAAGGTAATTGATGCAAAGGGAGTATATCTTTACACAGAAGACAATAAGATGATAGATTCTGTTTCTTCTTGGTGGAGCAATATTTATGGCTATAAAAATGAAAAATTAAATGAAGCAATTATAAATCAAGTAAATAAATTTTCTCATGTAATGCTTGGTGGTCTTACTCATGATCCAGTGGAAAAACTTTCAAATAAATTAAAAGAATTTTTGCCAGGTGATTTGGACTATCCCTTCTTCTCTGATTCAGGATCAGTTTCAGTTGAAGTTGCCCTAAAGATGGCACTTCAATTTTATATGAATAAGGGCGAAGAAGAAAGAACTATGGTCCTTGCCCTTAATCATGCTTATCATGGCGATACTTTTAAAACTATGGAAGTTGGCGACGACGAAGACTATCACTTTGTCCTAGAAGCCTATGGCAAAAGCAAATATGTAGTTCACATTCCAACAGAAATTCCTGCCCTAGAAAAAGCCTTTAAAGAATATGGCGACAAATTAAATTCTTTTATAGTTGAGCCACTTTTACAAGGTGCAGGTGGCATGAGAATGTATGACATATCTTTTCTTGAAAGAGCAAGGGAACTTTGCGACGAATATAAGGTGCTTTTGATTTTTGATGAAGTTGCAACTGGATTTGGAAGAACAGGAAATAGATTTGTTGCAGATTTAGTTTTGCCAGATATAATTTGCCTTGGCAAGGCTCTAACTGGTGGCTATATAGGTCACGCAGCAACTGTTGCCAATAAAAAAGTTTTTGATGCTTTTTATGATGATGAGCCTACTCACGCCCTAATGCATGGTCCAACTTTTATGGGAAATCCCCTTGCCTGTGCAGTTTCTCTTCGTGCAATAGAAATTTTTGAAGAAGAAAATTTCATGGATAAAATAAAAAGAATTGAAGAAATTGAAAAAGAAGAGATGGAAGGATTTTCTCATCCAAAAATTGAAGAAGTGCGTTTCATGGGTGGATGTGTATGTATTGAATTAAAAGATGGAAAAGACATTGAAGGTTTCCAAGAATTTGCCTACAAAAGAGGAGTCTTTGCAAGACCATTTTTAAAATATATTTACAGCATGGTTCCCTATGTCATAAAGGAAGAAGAACTTAGAAAAGTTATGAGAACTATGAAAGAATGGTTTGAAAATAAATAAATTACTTTAATGATCCCTGATTTATATCGGGGATTTTTTATAAAAATTTTTGTAAAGATATAGAGTTTTATTATTTTAATATTAAATGGAAATAATTTTGATTTTATTAACTATATGTTAAAATAAAGAGATAAAGGATTTCTAAGCAAAATGACAAGGAGGATATTATCATGAAAAAATTATATGCACCAAAGGGAATCATTCCTGCACCACCTACACCTTTTACAAAGGATGACAAAATTAACGAAGAAGAATATAAGCGCTTATTAAATTATGACATTGAAAGAGGAGTTCATTGTATTTGTGTTGGAGGCAGTACTGGTGAATGGTCTACAATGTCAATAGAGGAACGCAAGCAACTTTTTAAAATTGCAGCAGAAGCTATTGGGGATAGAATTCCAAAAATGGCAACTACGGGATGTCATAGTTTAAGTAAAACTCTTGAACTAACAAAGTATGCTGTTGATTTGGGATACGAAAGTATTCTTTTAGTTACACCCCACTATTTACAACCAGGCTTTGAAGCTACAAAAGATTATTACAGAAAAGTTGCAGAAACTTTTCCAAATTTGGCAGTATGTATATATAATGTTCCACATAATACAAATGTAGAATTGCCAGTTGAAGATATAATTGAATTGGCAAAAGTTCCAAATATTACAGGAATGAAACACTGCACTGATCCAACTCTTACAAATAAAGTTATTGAAGGAACAAAAAATGAATACTTTGAAAGTGCAACAGGCCGTGAAAATATGATACTCGCAAATTTATGCCAAGGTGGAAGTGGTGGCGTAGGAGTAATGTGTACTATCGTGCCACAAGAATTGGTAAAGATGTATGATTTATTAAGGGAAAATAATTGGAAGGAAGCTTTAAAAATTGATGAATCTTTAAGAAGATTATCTATTTTAATTGAATCTGAACCAAATCCTGCTCCCGTTAAAGAAGTGCTAAATTTGTTGGGCTTTAACTTTGGAGCACCACGTCTTCCACTTCGCCCTTGCAGCAAAGAGCTTAGAGAAGAAATAAGAAAGGAATTAATTAAACTTGGCTATGAAGTTTAATTAAAAATTTATATTTTAAATTTTATTTATGACTTTAGTCAGTTGAGCACGCAACGCGTGCGAAACAAAAAACTACCCGCTATGCGGGTAGGCAACAATAGGTTATACCAAAAAATCACCTTAGTATTATAATAGAGTTGTTCAGACCTAAAATAATAAGAGGTGATTAATATGGCACAAAAGGCAAATTCATTATCACACACAAAATGGATGTGTAAATATCATATTGTCTTTACACC